>Ga0101944_10000459_pt1 | contig 118910 bp, 101 predicted proteins | sample DewCreD2012metaG_FD_75245 | JGI IMG/M metagenome (GOLD analysis project Ga0101944, IMG submission 75245) | Hot spring sediment bacterial and archeal communities from British Columbia, Canada, to study Microbial Dark Matter (Phase II) - Dewar... ...
CCCGATCTGTCCGGATTTTTGCATCGCGCGAAAAAATCCGGACAAACCCGACAAAAATCAACCCAAATAAGCCAACAACCCGAAAAACCCGGGCCTGTCCCCCATGTTTCCATCATGTTTTAGCGCCAATGAACCCTTTGCGCGCGAACGCGGGGCCGCACAAAGCCAGCGCGTTCGTGCCCGTGAGCCCCAAGCGCGCGAACGCGGGGCCACACAAAGCCAGCGCGTTCGCGCCCTTACCATCCCATCCAATCTGCGCGAGGCCGGGGCCAGAAAGAGCCAGCACCCTCGCGCCAGCTGTAACCCATTGAAAAAACTGGGCCTGTCCCTAGGTTTTTTTGAACACGTTGAGCTTGACTTGACATGATGTCGATGCTAGCTTGCGCCGCGAGAAAAAAAAGGAATTCACGTGTTGACATTCCAAGATCTGATCATGAAGCTTCAGGAGTTCTGGTCCAAAAGGGGCTGCCTGCTCCGCCAACCCTACGATCTCGAGAAAGGGGCCGGGACCTTCCATCCAGCGACGTTTCTGCATTGCCTCGGACCAGAACCATGGAACGTCGCATACGTCGAGCCATGCCGCAGGCCCACCGACGGACGCTACGGTGAAAATCCCAACCGGATGCAACACTATTACCAGTTTCAGGTCTTGCTCAAGCCGTCACCTCTCGATGTGCAAGACCTCTATCTTGACAGCTTGAGACACATCGGGATCTCGCTGGAAGATCATGATTTGCGATTTGTTGAAGACGATTGGGAATCTCCCACGCTCGGCGCCTGGGGTCTCGGCTGGGAGGTCTGGCTGGACGGGATGGAGGTGACGCAATTTACGTATTTCCAGCAGGCTGGCGGCATCGACCTGAAACCCATTTCCGTCGAACTCACCTACGGCCTGGAACGCCTGGCCATGCTTCTCCAGGACCGCCTTTCGGTCTTCGATTTGCAATGGAATGAGCACGTGACCTACCGCCAGGTCCACCACCAGGCCGAGGTTGAATACTCGGAATACAACTTCAAGGTAGCGGACACTCAGATGCTCTTTCGTCTCTTTGACACCTATGAGCAGGAGTGTCGTCGCATTCTGGCTCACGGCGTCGAATGCCAGCGCTCTCAGGTTCTCCCCGCCTACGATTGCTGCCTGAAATGCTCCCATACTTTCAACCTGCTGGACGCCCGCGGTGCCATCAGCGTGACAGAGCGGCAGGCATATATCGCTCGAGTTCGTGCTCTGGCTCGCGAGTGCGCCCTGGCATTCGTCGCGGAACGCGAGAGATTGGGGTGGCCCCTGCTCGCATCCGGCGCCAAGTAAGACAATGGAACAGTTCGAAGCGCTGATGGACAGCAAGATCGTGATCCTGTTGGGCGGGGGCACCCTGGCGTTGATCATCGCTGTGATCATGAAAAAGGGGCGTCTGGCTGAAGAAACGCCGTCCGTCTTCGAGCGCATTCTCTGGGTGGTGGGAATTCTGGCGCTCGTCTCCGGCGCGCTGGTCGGCATGTTCCGTCCCGACGTCGTGGATCTCCCGGCGCGGAACGAGAAGCAGCTCAAAGAATACGATCGGGAGCCCTCGGGTTGCTCCAAGCCCCAGCCGGGTCTCAAGGAATACTCCAAACCCTGAGGACGAACGAAATGGACTTTCTTCTCGAGATCGGTTGCGAAGAGATCCCCGCCCGCATGTTGCCCCCGGCGCAAGAATCCCTTTCGGATCTCTTTCGCCAGGCTTGCGAAAAAAACGCCCTCGCCGATTCTCCGACCATCCGCGCCCTGGGCACTCCGCGCCGATTGACTCTGCTGGTCTCTGGCTTGAATGCCGCTCAGGCCGATCGCCAAGAGGAAATCCTCGGCCCGCGGCTGGAGGCTGCCTACGACGAGGAGGGAAAGCCCACCCGGGCGTGCGAGGGTTTCCTGAAGAGCCGTTCCGCCAGCCTCACCGATCTGGTCCGAATCGAAACCGCCCGCGGCACGGTGGTCGGATTGCGGCGGATGATTCCGGGAAAGACCGCGCTGGAGGTGCTCGCGCAAGCGGTTCCCGACATCCTCGGCCGGCTGACCTTCCCCAAGAGCATGCGCTGGGGCGAGGGGACGTTCGCATTCGTGCGGCCCATTCACTGGATCGTCTGCCTGCTGGAACGCGAGGTGGTTCCCTTCGCCTTCGCCGGCATCTCTTCCGGCCGGACCACGCGCGGCCACCGCCTATCGGGAAACAGCATCGAGATCGGGCATCCGAGCGAGTACATCGAGCGCCTGCGAGAACGCAACGTGATCGTGGTTGCCGAGGAGCGCCGCGCAATCATCGAGCGTCAATCCCAGCGCCTGGCGGAAAGCGTGAATGCCGTGCTGGTCCCGGATCCGGGCCTGCTGGCGGAGGTCACCAATCTGGTCGAGTTTCCGGTGCCGGTGCTGGGACGGTTCGACGAATCCTTTTTGCAGATTCCGCGTCCAGTGCTGGTGGCCGCCATGCGCAATCACCAGCGTTACTTCGCCTTGGAGGATTCCACCGGCAAGCTGCAAAACGCCTTTGTGGCGGTCGCCAACACTCCGGTTCGGGATGAGAGCGTGGTTCGGCACGGGAATGAGCGTGTGCTGGGTGCGAGACTCAGCGACGCCCGGTTCTTTTTCGAGCACGATCTGCAAACACCGCTTGGGGAGCGTGTCAGCCGGCTGCAAGACATGGTGTTCCAGGCCGATCTCGGCTCCTATTATGAGAAGTCCATTCGCGTTGCCAACCTGGCACTGTGGCTGGCCTGGAAGATGGGCCTGGGCGCTTGGGAGAAAATGAACCGGGCCATCGAGATCCTGACCTTTGCCCCGGAGAACCTTCAGACCGAGGGAGAGAAATTCTCCTGGCGGGTGGCGCGCGCGGCCATCCTGTGCAAGGCCGATCTGCTCACGGACATGGTCGGCGAGTTCCCGGAGTTGCAGGGGGAGATGGGCGCAGAGTACGCCCGGCGAGGAGGAGAGCCGCCCGCGGTGGCCCAGGCCATCGAGGAACACTATCGGCCTCGGGTTTCGGGAGGTCGGCTGCCCGAGTCGGCCGAGGGCGCCATCCTGGCCCTTGCCGACAAATTGGATACGTTGGCGGGTTGTTTCGGGGTCGGCCTGAAGCCGACCGGCACTGCCGATCCCTACGCCTTGCGGCGCGCCTGCCTCGGAGTGCTGGCCATCCTTCTCGAACGCGACATTCACATTTCGTTGCGCGAAATTCTCCTTCACGCCGTGAGGGGGGTGTCCGATCGCATTCGAATCTACCAGGAACGGCGGGCGCAGGAGAAAGCTCGCCGGGCTGCCCGGCGAAAGGGCGCCAAGACCGCAGAGTCCGAGGCCGAAAAGATCGAGGAGTTCTCCGAAGACGCGCTGGTGCGCGAACTGTACGAGTTTTTCGGAGGACGGCTGAGACAGCGGTTCCTCGAAGAAGCGCCCGCGGATCGGGTGGAAGCGGTGCTGGCCGGAGGATTCGACGATCCGGCGGCGGCGCTGTCCCGGCTGCGCGGGGTGTGCGCGGTGGCGGCGGAGCCCAGTTTCGGCGATCTGGTCGTGGCCTTCCGGCGGGTCAGCCGGATCCTCGATGGTTTCGAAGGCGACGGCTTCGACCCGACCCTGCTGCAGGCCGAGGAGGAAAAGCGTCTCTTCGATGTGGTGAGCGAAATCGAGCCGGTATTCGAGCAGCACATCGGGGCCCATCGGTACCGCGAAGCGCTGGATCTTTTGGCGCAGCGGCTCCGTGCTCCGGTCGATGCGTTCTTCGAGAAGATTTTGGTCAACGACCCGGCCAATGCGCGCGGGAGCAACAACCGCAAGGCGCTGCTGAGCCGGATCAACGGCATGTTCACCCGCGTGGCCGACTTCGCGCGGCTCCAGGTGCGGGATGGCGAAACCCAACGGACGACTCGCGACGGCGAGCCGGCTTGAAACGGAGGAACGGTATGGCGAACAAGATGGTATACTTCTTCGGCGACGGCAAGGCCGAGGGCGACGGCAGCATGAAGAACCTTCTCGGCGGGAAAGGCGCGGGCCTGGCCGAGATGAGCCGTCTGGGCATACCGGTCCCGGCCGGGTTCACCATCACTACGGAGGTCTGTACCGCTTTCTACCAGAACCGGAAATCCTACCCCGCCGGGCTCAAGAAGGCGGTGGAGGAGAACCTGCGCCGGGTCGAGAAGGCGATGGGAGCGAAGTTCGGCGATCGCCAGAACCCGCTCCTGGTCTCCGTCCGATCCGGCGCTCGCGTCTCCATGCCGGGCATGATGGACACCGTGTTGAACCTGGGACTCAATGACCAGACCGTGGAGGGACTTGCGGCCGCGACCGGCAATCCGCGGTTCGCCTGGGATTCCTACCGGCGTTTCGTACAGATGTACGGGGATGTCGTGCTGGGCCTGAAGCCCGAGGGCAAGGACGACATCGATCCGTTCGAGGAGATTCTCGAACAGACCAAGCATGCTCGGGGCGCCAAGTTCGACACCGATCTCGACGTGGCGGCGCTGAAGGATCTGGTGGCAGCCTTCAAGCAGGCCATTTTGAAGAGGACCGGAAAGGAATTTCCCGAAGATCCGGAGGAGCAGCTCTGGGGAGCCATCGGAGCGGTGTTCGGATCTTGGAACAACGACCGGGCCAAGGCCTATCGCCAGCTCAACGGCATCCCCGAAGGATGGGGGACCGCGGTGAACGTGCAGGCCATGGTTTTCGGCAATCTGGGCGAGGACAGCGGAACGGGCGTGATGTTCAGCCGCGACGCGGCCACGGGCGAGAGAAAGCTGTATGGCGAGTTCCTGATGAACGCTCAGGGCGAGGACGTGGTGGCCGGCATCCGCACCCCGCGCCGCATCGAAGAGATGGCGAAGAGCGATCCCAAGATGTTCGCCCAGATCCAGGAGGTGGCCGAGCGTCTGGAGCGGCATTTCCGCGACATGCAGGACATGGAGTTCACCGTGCAGCGGGGCAAGTTGTGGATGCTCCAGACCCGCAACGGCAAGCGCACCGGGTTCGCCGCCGTTCGCATCGCGGTGGAGATGGTGGCGGAGGGATTGATCGACGAGCGCGAGGCGCTGCGCCGGGTCTCGCCGGAGGCGCTGGATCAGCTGCTGCGGCCGGTGTTCGATCGCGAAGACAAGGCCCACGCGCTGTCTCATGGCCGGTTGCTGGCCAAGGGTCTCAACGCCGGTCCCGGCGCGGCCTCGGGGCGGGTGGTGTTCAACGCGCAGGACGCCGAAGAGTGGGCCCGGCGCGACGAGAAGGTCATCCTGGTGCGCCTGGAGACCTCGCCGGAGGACATTCGCGGCATGGACGCGGCGCAGGGCATTCTCACCGCCCGTGGCGGCATGACCTCGCACGCGGCTCTGGTGGCCCGACAGATGGGCAAGGTTTGCGTGGCGGGATGCGGCGAGCTGCGCATCGACTACAAGATGCGGCTCATGCGCGTCGGGGCCAAGACTATCCAGGAGGGAGACTGGATCTCGATCGATGGTACCACCGGCGAGGTGATCGAGGGGCGGGTCAAGACCAAACCTTCGGAGGTGCTCCAGGTCCTCGAGGAGAAGACCCTGGCGCCCGAGTCCTCGCCCATCTACCAACAGTATGCCAAGCTGATGGCCTGGTCTGATCGGTATCGCCGTCTCGGTATTCGCACCAACGCCGATCAGCCCGATCAGGCGGCCATCGCCGTGGCCTTCGGCGCGGAAGGCATTGGCCTTTGCCGAACCGAGCACATGTTCTTCGGGGAGGGCAAGATCGGGCCCATGCGCGAGATGATCCTGGCCGATGACGCGATCTCGCGGGAGAAGGCCCTGGCCAAGCTGCTGCCGCTCCAACGCCATGATTTCGTGGGCATTTTCCTGGCCATGGGAGAGCGGCCGGTCACCATCCGCACCCTGGATCCGCCGTTGCATGAGTTCCTGCCCCACCACGACCACGAGATCGCGGAGCTCGCGCAGCAGATGGGCATCGCCCCGGAAAAGATCCGCGCACGCGTCGAGGCGCTCCACGAGGCGAATCCCATGCTGGGCCATCGGGGTTGCCGGTTGGGCATCACCTTCCCCGAGATCACGGCCATGCAGGCCCGCGCCATTCTGGAAGCGGCCTGCATTGTCAAGAAGGAGCACCGCATTACGCCTCATCCGGAGATCATGATCCCGCTGGTCGGCTTCCTCTCGGAGCTTCGCCACCAGACGCGCATCGTGCGCCAGGTGGCCGACCAGGTCTTTGCCGAGCAGGGCATCAAGGTTGCGTACAAGGTCGGAACCATGATCGAATTGCCTCGGGCGGCACTGACCGCGGAGGAAATCGCCGAAGACGCCGAGTTCTTCTCCTTCGGGACCAACGATCTGACCCAGACCACCCTCGGGCTCAGTCGGGACGACAGCGGAAAGTTCCTCAGGCCGTATCGAGACATGAACATCCTCGAGGACGATCCCTTCCAGACTCTGGATACCGTTGGCGTGGGGCGTCTGATCCAGATGGCGGTCGAGAAGGGCCGCGGCCGCAGAGCCGATCTCAAGGTCGGGATTTGCGGAGAGCATGGAGGCGATCCCCGCTCGATTGCTTTCTGCCACAAGAGCGGCCTCAACTATGTCTCCTGCTCGCCGTTCCGCGTCCCCATCGCCCGCCTGGCCGCCGCCCAGGCCTCACTGGCGGATTCTGGCGCCGCTTCCGCTCGCAAGACTGGAGGAGCGACTCGCAAGGCAAGCGGAGTCGGGGCCCAGAAGCGCCCCTCGGGGAAGAAAGCGGCGAAAAAGACGGTTTCAAAGCGCGGACGTCGGGTCACGGCCGGAAAACGGTCTCAAAGTGGCCGGCGCAAGTAGGCGGATCCGGCGTCGTTGCGCAAGGCGCGCAGCCGAGGGATCACGCGGGAGGAACCCGTGAATCGATGCAGGATGGCTATCGCGGCCCTCGGGGTCGTTCTCCTGGCCGCTTGCGGGGCGCAGCCCCTGGGCGAGGACATTCCCGATCACTCGTTCCAGTTTCCGGTGGGGCTTGCGGTGCATCCGCAGGGTTTCGCCCTGGTGGCCAGCAGCAACTTCGATCTCCGATACGCCGGAGGCTCGCTGCGGGCCATCGACCTCAACCGGCTGGCGGCCCGTCTGGATGCCGGCGCCGCGGCGGGCGATTCTTTCGCCGATCTGATCGATGACGACCGGGCGGTCGGCCTGCCCGATTTCGCCGGAGAGGTTCGTATTTCTCCGGATGGCAAGCTGGCAGCCGTCTCCTTGCGCCAGAGCAACGAGCTGGCGCTTCTGGACCTCGGGATCGAGACCTCGGGCGGACAAGCCGTGCTGAAGATGTCCTGCTGGACCGGCACGCGCCCGGCGGGGAAGTTCCCGATCTGCGAGGGTGCCCGCCATCGGATCCCGTTGAGCGGCGTCGATCCTTTCGCGCTGATGTTCTTGCCGCAAGTTTCCGGATTCGCCTACGAGATCCTGACCGGCTTTCTGCGCTCCGGCGACCTGGACCGGGTCCAGGTTCCGGACCGGGAGCGGAGCCAGGATCTGCCGCGGGTCGCCTACAGCCTCGGTACCTACGCCTACGGCGTCAACGCCATGGCCCGTTCTCCGGTCACGGGCCGCACGTACCTCACGGACCGGTATCGCGGTTCCAACGCCAATGCCATCTACTTCTTCGATCCGTCCGCGGGCGCGGACGCGACCGTCGGCGTGGTCAACCTGTTTTCATTGCTGATGGGGAGCGAGACCCGCGGAGCGGATTTTCTCGATGACGGGACGACCCTCGGGGTGCTGGTGCGCAATCCGAATCTGCTCTTGTTCCTCGATACCCGCCTGGATCTGGACGGAAACCCGGTCAACGACTACCTGGGCAGCGAAGTGCTGGGCCACGGCCCGACCCGCCTTCGGCAGGACGGGGAATTTCTCTACGTGAGTGCCACCGAGGACGACGCCCTGTACGTGGTGCACGCGGCAAGTCGGCGCCAATATGCGGTGCTGGAAGACGTGTGCCGCGGCCCGTTCGAGCTGGATGTGTGGAGGAGCGCCGGCCGGCGTTGGCTCCTCGTCAGTTGTTTCGAGGAGGATGTGGTGGCCGTGGTGGAGGCCGACCCGAACTCGCCCCGCTTCCTGGAGACGCTGGCCCGCGTCGGGCGGCCTCGTCCCGAGGAGTGATCATGAATCGTTTTCTCTGCGGCTGGGTGGCGATATCGGCGCTGCTGGCGGCATGCGAAGAGCCCAGCGCCACCATGACCGGCCGATTGGCGGGGCCCATGGGCCTCGGGCTGTTTCAGGGGTGCGCCCAGTCCAACCCCGCCTGCGATCGCGGCACCGAAGGACGCCCGCTCTTGTTGATCTCCGACTCGTTGGGAGACGAGCTGAGGGTTTTCGATGTCAAGGCGCGAAATTTCTTCATCGCGGACAATCCGCTGTTCCCCCTGTCGATACCGGTGGGGGAGTTCCCGCGCGGGCTCGTACTCGATCCTCTGAGAAGATACGCCTTTGTGGCCAACGCGGCCCGGGCCAATGTCTCTCTGGTGGATCTCGCGCCGGACCGCCTGGTCGAAGTGGATACCGATGCGGACCCGGCCACCTGCGCCGCCGAACTGCTTCCGTCGAGCGACCGCTGTCGCGCCGGCGTGAGCCGGGTCGGTCTCTCGGACGACCCCTTCGCCCTACCCGAAGCCGTCGCGGCTGCCGGCGGCGCGGATTGGGATCCGATGGATCCATTGCCTGTCTGGGTGACCCTCCCGGGCACCGGAGAACTGGCCGTGCTGGAGTTTCTCTACCCCGAATCCCGGACCGACGGACGGCCCCGGCTCAGCCTGAAGGAGCGCATTTCGCTCGGCGGCGTGCCCTCCGGCCTGGCGGTCAACGCCGATGGCAGCCGGGTCTTCGTGGCCGACGAGGGCGGCGACAGCGTGGCGGTGGTCGAGACCGCGAGCGGTTCGGTCACTCGGGTGCCCGTGGGAGGACCCAGCCGGCGCCTGGCCGTGTCTCCGGATGGGTCGGTGGTCTACGTGCTGAGGTTGGACCGGGGCCTGGTGATGCTGATCGACGCGGTCACTTTGAGCCCTCGCGCGCCGGCCGAGGCCAGGCCCGAGGCCATGGACCCGGACTCCGTCATCGCTGGAGGCATTCGGGTCACCGGCATGCCGCGGGAGATCACCTTCGTCCGGGGAAGCGCCATGCGGGTTCTGGGCGATGACGGGCTGGCGCGCGACTACACCACCGAACTCATGACCACGGACGAATTCAACGCCCGCAAGGCGCAGGAACCCGAGTTTGCCGAGCACGTGGTGACCACCTTCGCGTATCTGTCCAACATGAACGGCAACGTCTATTTCATCGATGCCGAAAACCACCGGCCGATCGACTCGCAGCCGTTCATCGGGGCCATGGTGTTGGGAGCGCCCCGGCTCACCATGGCCGGCGTGGCGGTGGCGACGGAGGATCTCGAGGCCTGCGTGCACGATGACCATTGCCCCTATCCGCAGCTCGCGGATTACGACAAGGTCAAGGGCGAAACCGAGCAGCGGCCCATCTACTACGGCATCTGGGTCAAGACTTCCCAAACGCCGTCGGCGCCCTGGGTGTTCACCTGGGAGGGGTCGCTGGCCGGCAGCGAGCAGTCCACCACCGGCCGGTTCGAAGGCTGGACGCTGCGAGACGACCGGCCGGGGCTCGACTTCTCGGCCTCCGGCGTCGAGGCCGGCGATCGCCTGGTGGTGACCTCGGCTCCGCAGGGAAGCGGAGCGGACGACCCGTGTCGGCCCGGAAGCGGCACCAGCGAGGAGCAGAACATCCTCTCCGAGTTCGAGGTGGCGGCGGTGTCCGCGACATCGCTGGAACTGGTGCCGGTGGCGGGAATGGATCCGAGCGCCTGTTGGCCCGAGGTGCTTCGCTACGCGGTGCGGGCCCATCAGGCGTGGACGGTGTACACCGAGATTCCGGTGGGCACGCCGCGCTGGATGCCGCGCATTCGCCCCGTTCCCTTCTCCGATCCACCGCCGGACACTCCCGCCTACGACAACGGGTACATCGCGCTGACCATGTTCGAACCCGGTCCGGACGAGAATGGAAAGCCCCGGTCCATACCGCGGGATACCACTTGGGGCTTCAACAGCGACAGCGGCTTCAGCCCGCTGGTGTTCGCGCCGTCGGTCCGGGCCGGCGCGGCCGGGCCGCTGCAGCCGATCGATCTCACGGTCGAGACGGGCGAGACGACTCCGAAGGACGAACGGGTGTACATGTTGTTCACTGGTTCCAATGCCATGATGGAGTTTTTCCCGGCGCAGTTCGACGCCCTCAATTACATCCTGTACCAGTGAGTCCGCGAGGTGCTTTCGTCGCCAGCCAACCTGTGGCGCCGCCGGCACCTGATCCGGGTGCTGGTGACGTCCAACATCAAGCGCCAGAGCCGCCATTCGTCGCTCGGGTACCTCTGGTGGCTCATCGACCCGCTGCTCATGACAGCGGTGTATTACGTCGTGGTGTCCATCCTGTTCAAGCACGGGGGCCACAACCAGCCCTACATCTTGTTCCTGATGTGCGGGCTGCTTCCCTGGAAGGCTTTTTCCGACTCGGTCAGCCAGAGTGTGGGTGCCATCAAGGCCTCGGCGGGGATCATCAAGGCCATCTCGTTTCCCAAGGCGGTCTTACCGCTGTCCTTCGTCCTCTCCAATCTGATCTTTTTCGGGTTCGCGCTGATGGTGCTGGTGGGCCTGGCTCTGGCGTACGGGCCTCAATACGGGACCTGGCCCGGGGCGGCCTACCTGTGGCTTCCGGGCATCGCGCTGGTCCAACTCGTGTTCACCGCCGGAGTGGCATTGATCGTATCGACCCTGGGGGTGATCTTCTCCGATACATCGAACATCATCGGCCACATCCTGCGCATGGCCTATTTCCTGTCGCCGGGGTTGTACAGCGTCGAGCAGATCCCCCAAAAGTTTCGCATCTGGTTCGGCCTGAATCCCTTCAGTGGGATCATGGAAAGCTATCGCGCCATCGTGATGCACAATCAGGCACCGCCGCTGCCTCAACTCGGTCAGGCCGCGGCCATCGCGGCGGCCACCTTGCTCGCGGGCTACTGGCTGTTCCGATCCAGGGAAGGGTATTTTGTACAGAGGCTGTGAGCGGACCATGGACAGCCAAAACTTCATCGAGGTCGAGAACCTCGACGTGCGCTTTACCGTGTATCGTTCGCGGCGCCACTCGCTGCGAGAGGCCATCTTCCGCACCCTGCTCCTTCGGGACGAGAAAGTCGACATCGCAGCGCTCCAGAACCTGTCGTTTTCCGTGCGCCGCGGCGACTCTCTCGGAATCATCGGAAAAAACGGCTCCGGCAAGTCCACCCTGTGCCTGGTCTTGTCGCGGATCCTGACGCCGACCCGGGGACGGGTCGAGGTTGCCGGCAAGGTGTCGGCGCTGCTCTCTCTGGGCGCCGGTTTCCAGACCGACCTCACCGGCCGGGAGAACATCTTTCTCCAGGGCGCCTTCATGGGCCACCGCCTTTCCGACATCAACGAACGCTATCGGGCCATCGTGGAATTCTCCGAGCTGGGGGAGTTCATCGACATGCCGGTTCGAACCTATTCCAGCGGAATGCTGGCCCGACTGGCGTTCAGCATCGCCGCCTCCATCGAGCCGGAGATCCTCATCGTGGACGAGCTGATGGGCGTGGGCGATCTGGCCTTTCAGCAGAAAAGCGCCTCTCGCATGAAGGAGCTGATCCGCCATAGCCAGGGTCTGGTCGTGGTGTCGCACAACATGGACACGATTCGTTCTCTGTGTTCGCAGGTGATCTGGCTGGAACGGGGCCGGCTGATCGCCCAGGGACCGCCCGCGGATGTCATTCCCCGATACGAGGCGAGCGTATCATGAGCCGTTGGCCCCGCCGAAACGCGGGGGGGAACCGCGTGTGCATGATGGTGCACCATTACTTCCCGCGAGATCCGCGGGTGCGGCGCGAGGCGCTGGCTCTGGCGCGCGCGGGCCAGCGGGTCACCGTGCTCTGCCTGCGCAGGCCCGGAGAACCGAAGCGAGAGACCTGGCAGGGGATTTCCATCGTTCGCCTGCCGGTCCAGCGCCACCGCGGAAGCCCGCTGCCGATGTATCTGGCGGAATATCTGGCCTTTGCCGGATCGGCTTCGCTGGCGGGCGCATGGCTCGCGGCGCAGCAACCGTTCGATGTCGTCCACGTCCATACGCCACCCGACTTCTTGCTGGCCGCGGCGTTGCCCATGCGCGCGCGAGGCGCCCGCCTGGTGCTGGACAACCACGACACGACGCCGGAGCTGTATCAGAGCCGGTTCAGCGGATTCGGCGGGCCGACCGCCCGCCGGGTGCTCGAAGCCGTGGAGCGCGGCGCCTGCCGCATGGCGGATTGCGTGGTCACCGCCACCGACGCCTTTCGGAGATGCCTGATCGAGCGCGGGGTACCGGAGGAAAAAATCCGGGTGGTGCACAATTCGCCGGATCCCGAGGTGTTCGACCGGCGGCGGGTGCGGCCGCTGCTCAGACAGGAGAAGGAGTTTCGGATTGTGCATCACGGGACCTTGATGCACCGCTACGGAGAAGACCTCCTGCTGGAAGCTTTCGGGCTGTTGGTGGAGCGTGTTCCCATGGCGCGGTTGCACGTCTACGGCGAGGGCGACCTGCTGCCGCGGCTACGAGGCATGGCGGCTCTCGAGCCGCTGCGCGGCAAGGTCTTTCTTCACGGCGAGGTGAAGCAGGAGGAGATCGCCTCGGCGCTGGCAGCGGCAGATGTGTCCGTCGTTCCCAACCGCGCGGGCGGCATCATGGATCTGGCCTTTCCTACCAAGCTCCTCGAGTCCATGCAGATGGGCGTGCCCACGGTGGTCAGCGCCACGCGACTGGTGGCGCAGACCTTCCCGGAGGGGGTCGCCCTGGTGCCGCCCGGGGATGTCGCCGCGCTGGCGCACACCTTGTACGAGCTGGCGACTCGCCCGGACCTCCGCCGGCGGCTGTCGGAGGAGGGGTTTAGGCAGGTGCAACGTTTCAATTGGGAAAGCGAAAGGAATAAACTGCTCGAGATGTACCGAGAACTCGGCTGCCGTCTCGAGTGAGCGATCCAGACCCCGAAGGCGGGGCAAGCGAGCCAGATGGCGTTTCAGCGCGACAGTTCCAGCGAACGCGTGATCCTGGTGGTGCTGGATCTGCTCGCGTTTTTTCTGGCGGCCAACCTGGCCTTCGACTTGAGATATCATTTTCTGGATTGGCACGACCTCGGGATTCCGGTGAAGGCCGGGCCGGCGCCCTGGGGCGCGCTCTACCAGGCGCTGCCATACCTCCTGCTCTCCTGGTTCGTCATGCTCAGCCTGTTCGGAGCGTATCGCTCGGGCATTGAGCCGTCCGAACGGCGGTCGCAGATCTTCAAGGCGCAGCTGGCGTTCTTTCTGCTCATGTTCGCGGTGACGTTTTTCTATCGCGGGTTTTCGTACTCTCGCGGAGCGGCGGTATTTTTGGTTCCTCTGGCTGTCGCTTTCACTTTTGGCTTTCGCGGCCTCTTTTCCGTCCTGCGCGCTCAGATCATGCGATCCCCGATCTTGCAGGAGCGGATTCTGCTGGTCGGATGGACGCGAGAATCGCCCGAGCTGGTCGCGCGCCTGAATGCGCCAGAGAATCCCTATCGGCTGGTCGGTGTCCTCCTTCGCCAGGGACAGCCTGTGCCCGATGGCGTTCGGCATCAGGGGTCCTTCGAGGATCTGGGCCGGGTGTTGACGCGCGAGCCGCTGGAGCGAGTGCTGATCCAGGAGGCGGAACTCTCCCGCAAGGAGATGAGCGACCTTCTCGATACCTGTTCGCGCCACCGGGTCGACTGGTCGGTGGTGCCCTATCTGGCCTCGACCTTCAGCGACCGGCTGCGTCTGGATCGCGTGGGCGGACTGCCGGTCCTCTCGCCCCGGGGGAGCAATATCGTCGGGCTCAACTGGCTGCTCAAGAGAGTCTTCGACCTGGTCGGAGCGGCGTTTCTCATCATCCTGCTGTCTCCGGTGCTGCTGTTGTGCGCCCTGCTGGTGCGGCTGAGTTCGCCGGGGCCGGTGCTGTTCGTCCAGAAAAGGGTGGGGCGGCGGGGAAGGGAATTTTCGTTCTACAAGTTCAGGACCATGACGGAAAAGGCTCGGGAGAAGACCCATCAGAAGGTCATGGAGCGGGTGATCCGCGAGGGAGAAGCGCCGGCGCAGGACGGGGAGGCGCCCGTCTTCAAGATGACCGATGATCCGCGCATCACTCCGTTGGGCCGGTACTTGCGGCGCTTCTCGCTCGATGAGCTTCCGCAACTTTTGAATGTGCTCAGGGGCGACATGAGCCTGGTCGGGCCCCGGCCGGCGTTGCCGTATGAAGTCGCCATGTATTCCGAGCGCGCCCGGCGGCGGCTGGACGTGTTTCCCGGGATCACCGGATTGTGGCAGGTGTCGGGACGCAATCGCCTGTCGTTCGATGCCATGATCGACCTGGATATCCGCTACATGGAAAACTGGTCGCTCGGACTGGATTTGCGCATTCTGGCCAAAACCATAGTCGCGGTTTTTTCAAGCCGGGGATACTGAATGGACCGCTCCATCCGCGCCAGACCCGGCGAGACCGTGGATCGGGTGTGCGGCGCCCTGGAAGTCTTTCAGGCAGTCGATGGGTATCGCTTCGGGATGGAGGCGCTGTTTCTGTGCGGTTTCGTGAGCAGTCGGGCGAGCCGCGTGCTCGACCTCGGGACCGGCTCGGGAGTCATTCCGCTCGTCCTGCTCTGGTCGGAAAAGGCCGATCTTGCGGTGGGCATCGAGATCCAGCCAGCCATGTGCGAGCGAGCCCGCCGCTCTGCAAAGAAAAATCGGCTTTCCGGCCGCATGATCGTGGTCGAGGGGGATTTGCGGGGCTTTTCGCCCGGGGGCGAAAGCGAGCGATTCGACCTCGTCACGGCCAATCCGCCTTTCTATCCTGTGGGACGAGGGCGTTCCTGCCGGGACGAGGAACGGGCCCTCGCCCGGGAAGAACGCCTGGCGACACTGGATGACTTTATCGAGGCCGCGAGCCGAGCGTTGCTTCCGAGGGGCAAGCTCGCCATCGTGTTTTCGCCGCGGCGAATCGAGCAAGCGCTTTGCGCTTGTCGGTCGAGAAGGCTTTCTCCCAGCCGGTTACGCTTTGTCCATCCACGACCGGACTTGCCTCCCAGACACGTGTTGCTGGAAGCTCGCCTCGGCACCCGCTCAGCCCTTGATGTCGAGGCCCCCTTGTTTATCGAGGACTTGTCGGGGCAGAAGACTCCCGAATTTCAGTCATTCATGTATCCCGACCGATAATCCGCCCATTCTTCGCCAACCAGCTGATATTCAACAAGAAAGACTGGGGAAAGACTGGGGACAGGCCCCAGTTTTTCCCAGTTTTTCAGGGAGGAAAACGAGGGACAGGCCCATGGCTTTGTAGAGTCATTCCGCCGGCAGGAAAGAGTACAATTTATTGATTTTTCAAGGCAATCCGGATACCCAGTCCAGATTGACGATGGTGATCCCGTCGCCGAAAATCGTAAACGGAATCTCGCCGAGTGGGACCGGGTTTCCCTGGGCGTCCTGGGCAACGCACGAAATCCTGTGCTTGCCGGCCGGCAGATCGATGCCGGCGTATAGTCCGTTGTTGTTTGTGAATTTCTGTGCCTTGTCCGGGCGCGGATTTTCCGCATTGTTGAAATACGCTATCTGATCGGGAGCCTGGACGAATCCGCAGCGCGCTCCGCGGATTGGCCGGTACTTGCAGTCGCGAACCGTTCCGGCGACCGCCCCGTGCCCCGTCGGAAGCCTGGAAATCCCCAGGGTCAGCAGAATGACGTTGTAGGTTGCCTGGGAAATGGCGTATCCGCGCCACGGCAACAGTTCGATCTCGGACCCGGTCCTGGGATCCTGGACCTGGGTGCGCGCATCGAAGACGAAGTTTCCGCCGCCTTCATCGGTGGCCAGGTCGGCCCACAGCACCACGTTGTATTTGTAGGTGGTGACGAAGCCGCCGTTCGGATCGTAGCTCTTGACTACGAGCGGGGTATTGGTGGGGACGTTGGCGATGGAAAACGACCCATAGCTCGAGCAGTGATCCCGATCCTCGACGACCTCGACATCGAGCGGCGAACTCTTGCTGGGATCCTGCGACCCAGTGTACACGGCCAGACGGGTTCCGACGGTGTTCTGGTTGATGCCGAAGGCGTCCACGCAGCCTTTGTAGGTGACCGAGGCCGGAGCGGCAGCGGGCGGCGGTACCGCGCAGAATCCGCTGCGGCAGCTCAGTGTCTTTCCGGACGCATCCTGCGGGCAGTCCGGGTCGGTGGTGCAGGGGGAGAGGTTGTGGCAGGAAAGATCGGCCGGTTCCTGGCACTGGTACACGTTTTCCTGGACTTCCACGCAGGCCTGGGCGGCAACGTCGGGTTTCGATACGCACACCGAGGAATTGACGCAGATCTCGCTGCCCAGGCAGTGGGCCGCCCCGCACAAACCGCCGTTATTATCGGTGACCTGGGAGCCGTCGGCATCCTGTCCGCCGTCGCCGCTCTCGCCGCTGCCGCTGCATGCCGCCAGAAAGAGCGCCACAACCCCGATGGTGGTCCTGATCATTTTCTTCCTCCCGATTCGTGGTCCGAGCCATGGTCTACCTTTTTCCGCTCGCCGAGGTCAAGCCGCCGGAGCCGGGCCAGTGTCGCGCGAAAAAAGGCTTCGCGCAACTGGGGATCCCGTATTTCGTCGGCCGACTCCAGCGCCTTCTTTCGCATGGCCTCGGTCGCGGGAGGAAGATCTGGCGGAGGTGGTTCGGCGGCGGGAGGTTCCTCCGGCGGCTGTTCGCCCACCACGAACTTGAGTTGTTCGACCCATGGGCCGGGCAAGGCTTCTTTCAGCCGCTGCAACAGGGGAGCGGCGAGGTAGGACATCTCGGTAAGCCAGGCGTGATCGTCGACCGAAAGCCTCAGCGTCTTTCTCACCAGGCGCACCGGGACCGCATGACGCGCCAGGACCTCGCCCGCGACGTTGCGCCAGCAAGAACGGATGGTGTTCATGCGCTGAAGCGAATGAAAGCGGAGCTTTCGGGACTGGCGCTCGATGAGCGTCGACAACGCGACGGGCGCCTTGAGACGCCGGCGTGTGGCTCGCGAGGTCATGCGTTTTCGATCCGATCCTCGTCTGCCGGCCAGTCACGGCGAACGCGCCGGCGCAACACCGTAATCAGAATCGGAATGAGCACCAGAGTCAACAGCGTGGACACGCTCAGACCGCCGACCACGGCGCGGGCCAGCGGGACGTTGGATTCGGAGCCTTCGCCGATGCCGATGGCCATGGGCAGCAGGCCGAGCAAGGTGGTGAGCGTGGTCATCAATATCGGGCGCAGCCGCACCGACCCGGCTTCGACCACCGCCTCGAAGCGATCCCGGCCCATCCGCATCTGGACGTTGGCGAATTCCAGCAACAGGATGCCGTTGGAGAGCACGATCCCGACCATCATGATGATGCCCATGTACGCCATGATGGACAGCGGCGTCCCCGTCAGCGCCAGGATGGCCACCACCCCGGCGATGCCCAGCGGGACCGAGAACATGACGATCAAGGGATCGAGCAACGAGCCGAATTGCGTGGCCATGGCCGCGTAGGCCAGCAGCAAGGCCAGCCCCAGGGCGAGCAGCAATCCGCGAAAAGACTCCTGCTGCTGCTCTCTCTGCCCGCCCAGGCGGATTTCGAATCCCGTCGGACGGGCCAGATCGTCGAGCTGTCGCTCGATCTCGGCTGCCACGTCGCCCAGCGGCCGTCCGACGACGTTGGCGGTGACGTGCACGATGCGCTGTTGATACTTTCGATCCACCTGCACCGGGCCCGCTGCCGGCACGACCTGGGCCACCGTTCGCAGCTCCACGACTCGCCCGGCGCGAGTGGAGAGCGGAACACCCTCCAGATCCGACAGACTCGTCCGGTCCTGTTCGCGCAGGAGGACCACGACGTTGTACTCCTTGCCGGTCACCGGATCGCTGTATACCGACGGCTGGTTGAGGTTTCCCGCCATCGAGGTCAGCACACCTTGGGCGATGTCGCGGGTGGTGAGGCCCAGGAGCCCGGCCTTCTCCCGATCCACTTGGATGTCGATTTCGGGGTAATCCTCCTCCCGGCTCACCCGCACATCCGCGGCCCCGGGTGTGTTCTCGACCACGGCCGTCACCTGGCTCGACAAGCGGCGCGCCGCCTCGAAGTCCTGTCCCAGAATCTCGACATCGATGGGGGACTCGGAGCCGAAGGACAGCATGCGCCGCACCAGACCTCCGGCGTCCAGCAGCAGTCGGCGGCCGGCGAAGCGGTCCCCGGCGGCTTTGCGAATCCGCCCGATGGCCTCCTCGATCCCGAAGGGACGCCGTTCGGGGGGCACGAGCTGGATCCGCAGCGTGCCCGTGTGGGGTCCGGTGTTGCCGCCGAAGATGGCGCCTCCACCGGACTGGCGCACGCCGGCGTCGCTGACCAGGGCCACGATGTTCTCCGGCCCCAGGGCCTTTCGCACGACGGACTGGAGTTCGAGCAACTCGGCGTTGGTGCGTTCGACCCGCTGGCCGACGGGCGCGCGCAGGATGGCGACGATCTGGCTCTCGTCGGTTTCGGGGAAGAAGGCGGACCCGATCCGGGGCAGCCACAAGAACGGCGCGGCGCACGCCACCAAGATACTGGTGGCCGCGAGCGCCCGGTGCCGCAGTATCCGGCGCAGCAGCGCCCGATATCCGCTCTCCAGGCCGTCGAAGATTTTCCGCCAGCGCTCGCGGATTCGCGCCAGCGCTCCGGCCGGAGCCGAGGCGCTGCCCTGGGCAGTCATGAGCCGGACCGAAAGCGCGGGGATCACGGTCATGGACACGAAGTACGAGGCCGCCAACGCGAACACGATGGCCAGGGTCAGGGGAATGAAGAGCAGCTTGGCGATCCCGGTGAGGAAGACCACCGGCAAGAAAACGACCATGGTGGCGATCGTCGAGGCCAGCACCGGCATGGCGACCTCGCGGGCCCCGGCCATCGCCGCCGGCACGGGGGCTTCTCCTCGGGCTCGATGGCGGAAGATGTTCTCCAGCACCACGATGGAGTCGTCCACCAGCCGGCCCACGCCCAGCGCCAACCCGCCCAGGGTGAACGTGTTGAGACTCTGGCGCCCGATAAAAAACAACAGCATGAACGTTGCCAACAACGACAGCGGAATCGACAAGGCGATGACCAGGGTGGCGCGGAAAGAACGCAGGAACAAGAAGATCACCAGGATGGCCAGCAACGCGCCCATCAGCGCTTCATTGGCCAAGGAGTCGATGGAGGCCCGGATGTACTGGGACTGGTCGAAGGTCGGGGCCACGGCCACGCCTTGCGGGATGCCCCTCAGCCGCGGGATGGCCGCGTGCACGCGATCCACGACCTCCACCGTATTCGCTCCCGGCTGTTTCCGCACCCACAGGTTCACGCCCCGTTTGCCGTTCACCCGCACCAGGTTGGTGAGCCGCTCCCCGCCGTCTTCGACCGCGGCCACGTCGCGCAGGAGCACCGCCGCCTCCGCATCGGAGCCGACCTTGATCGGCAGCTCCCCGAACCGCTGCACGTCGTCGATCTGGGTGTCGGTGAAGAGGTTGTACTCGACGTCGCCGACGGGAAGGCTTCCCGAGGGCATGAGGAAGTTGGCCTGGGCGATCGCCGTAGAGAGATCGGAACAGGAGAGATTGCGTGCCGCCAGCGCATCCCGGTCGGCCAGGATGTTCACCTGGCGCACCCGGCCGCCGCTGATGTTCACCGTTGCCACTCCCGGGATCCGCTCCAGCTGGGGCAGCACCGTGTGATAGGCGAGTTCGTAGAGTTCCCGGTCGTCCATGTTCTCGCCGGACAGCGTCAGGCCGATCACGGCCATGTTCGAGAGATCGAGCTTGACCACGAACGGCGGCTGCGTGCCGGGCGGCAGCGCGGACATGATCTGCTGCACCTTCTGAATGCAATCCGTGGCGCCGGTGTTGATGTCGGCGCCCCAGTCGAAATACACGCGCAGAATGGCCATGCCCTGGCGCGCGGTGGACTCGATGTGGGTGGCGTTGGGGACGCTGGCGAGCGCCCGCTCCAGCGGAATCACCAGCGAAGCTTCCACGTCGCGGGGACCCGCCCCAGGATACACCACGCCGACCACAGCGATGGGAACGGTGATCTCCGGAAACAGATCGACCGGGATGCGCCGGAGCGAGATCCAGCCGAGCACGGCCAGGACCATCGCAATCATCAACACCGAGACCGGGTTTTTCAGCGCCGCCCGCGTCAACATGCCCTAGTCCCCCGATGCTTCGGCGTCCACCGTCCGCACCGGCATACCGTCTCGAAGCAGTTCCCGTCCCGCCACCACCAGCCGGTCGCCGGGAGCGAGCCCCTCCACCACTTCGACCCGTCCGTCGGGCAGAGTCCGCCCCACTCGCAGCATCACCTCTCGGGCCCGCTCTCCCTCCACCACATAGGCTCGGGCGGTCTGGCCGTCCTGGCGGGCCAGCGAGAGGGGCGGGGCCAGCAACACGCCCTTGAGCTCCTCGACCACCATTTCGGCCCGGCCGAACATCCCCGGCCGCAGGGTCCGTTCGGGATTGTCGAATTCCATCTCCACTTCCATCGCGCGGGTGGCTGGATCCAGGCCGGGGGAGAACCGCGTGACCGTGCCCGGCACGGGCCCAGGCACACCGTCCACCGCCAGCGTCACCGCGTGCCTCTCGCGCAGGAATCGCAGATCCGCCTGCGGCACCGCCGCCACCGCCTTGATCCGCTGAATCGCCGCCACCACGAAAAGGGGCGCTCCGGTGGGACCCGCCAGGCTGCCGACCTCCGCGTTGCGCTTCATGATCACGCCGTCGAAAGGAGACAGGATGTCGGCGTACCCCGCCCGGGTCCGGCTCAGGCCCAGCGCCGCCTGAGCGACCTCGACCTGGGCTTCGGCCGTGCGCAGAGCGGTACGCGCGGCGTCCACCTCGGCCTGCGAAACCAGGCGCTCTCCCAGCAAACGCTCCAGACGGGAAAGGTTCTGGCGGGCGTTCTCCAGCGTCGCCTGGGACGACTGGAGCTGCGCGGTCGCCTGGCGCTGCTGTTCGGTCAGCTCTTCTCGCTCGACCACGGCGAGCCGCTGCCCGCGGCGAACTCGATCCCCGCGGTCGGCGAACCATGCCACCACATACCCCGAGGTCTTGGCCGACACGCTCACCTGCTCGATCGGCTGGAGCGTGACCAGATAGCTGCGGCGAATCTGTTCGTCTGTCGGCCGCGCGGTCCATACCCGAACGAGCGGCTGCCTCGACCCGCCGTCCCTCCCGGAACGGGATGGCGCCGGAGAACAACCCGCGGCCATGGAGAGCGCCGCGGCGAGACAACACAACCTCGAACGAAAGGCGAGTGCGATCATGCTCCTGGCTCCGGTGGCTACTTTTTCTGCCAGCGTTCGGGAAGCCGACCCAGGATCCGCTGCAAGGCGACCCAACTCAAGGTCGCCTCGAACCGGGCGCGGACCAACGCGGCCTCGGCGTTGGCCAGAGAGGCCTGGGCGTCCAGCAGTTCCACCTGATTTCCCGTTCCCGCCTCGTAACGGCCGTCGGCCAACCGCAGGGCTTCGCGCGCCGCTTGGAGCGCGGCGCTCACCGGGCCGAGACGGGCGCGGTCGTCCGCGAGCCGGCGCAGAGCCTGTTCCACTTCCATGCGGATGTTGAGGTGCAGGCTGTCCAGGTTGGCGCGCAGAGCGGCCAGCGTCGCTTCCGCTTCGGACTGTTCGTGGCTCGTCGAGAATCCCGAAAACAGCGGGAGAGAGAGCCCGATCCCCAGCGACCAGTTGTACACCAGCGCATCGATGGCCGTGCCGCCGAGGGTGAAGCCCGCCTGGGCGAAGAGAATCGGGTAGTAGCCGGCTCGCTGGCGCCGCACCAGGGCTTCCTGCGAACTGATGCGGTACGCCAGGGCCGCCAGTTCCGGACGGCGGGCCTGAGCCTCGGCGAGGGCGTCCTCGACGGAAGGTATCGGTTCGTCGGCAAACGAGTCGGGCAGGGGAGCGACCGAGAAGTCGAACCGTTCGCGCCTCCCGAACAGCGCGGCCAGGGCCGCCTGCGAGAGCGCCAGTGAATCCTGGGCGCTCAGCAGGGCCGCCTCCGCGGTCTGGGCGTCGGCCTCCGTTCGCACCACGTCGATCATGGGCCTCAGGCCGGCGTCGAACATGGCGCGCGCCCGGGTCGCGTACCGGACGGCCTGGTCGCGGGAGCGATTCGCCACCCCGAGCATCTCCTGGGAGGACAGCACCGCGATGTAGCGGCTGACCACCGCGGCCCACAGGTCCAGGCGCGCCCGTTCCACGTCGGCCTCCGCTGCGCGGGCGGAGTGTCGGAATTGTTCGACCCCGGCGGAAGTCCGGCCGAAATCGTACAGCGTCTCGCGCAGGCTCAGCGTGAAGTTGAAATAATGATACGGAGTCATGCTGGGATCGGCGGCAAACTGCTGAAAGTTCATTCCCGGGCGGGGGACAAAGTTGCCGCTCTGAGGGAGATAGGCCGCATCGAAATTCAGCGTCGGGAGGTATCCGGCGCCGGCGATCTCCGTGCGCTCCTTGGCCGCGAGCGCCGTGCTTCGGGCCGCAAAGAGCGAGGGTTCGTTTTGAAAGGCTATCTCGAGCGCCTCGTCGAGCGTGATCGGCCGGGAAGGGCCGCCGGCAAGAACCGATAGGGGAGCGAGAATCGCAAACAAGAATCCCATTCGATGGGCCGACAAAGGGGAAAGAATCGGAGGCAAGCTCGTTCTCCGCGCCGGGTCGATGATGAAAATCGCCCGACTTTACCGCTCGGTAACATATAGGTTCGCCGGCGCGAATGCAATATTCTCCTGGGACAATTTCGGTGCCCAGATTCGACTTTTTCGCGCCCGAGAATCCGCCCTGAATCTCGGTCCATTGCTGCCGGGAAAGACGAAGGGGCTTCCTTGACTGGTAAGGTATTGTCTTGTATGGTACAGGCGTTTTTTGTCTATCTCGTGGAGGCTCATTATGGCCCGGACCAAGATTTCCACGACCGTGTACATCACCCAGGAGCAGTCGGAAAAACTCAAGCTCCTGCACAAGAAAACCAAGGTACCCGTGTCCGAATACATTCGCGAGGGCATCGATCTCGTTCTCGAAAAACACAGTAACGAGTTGCCCGGTCAGATCATGCTGGTCAGCCCTCCACGGTGAGGACTTCGATGACCGCTCATGCCCTGGTCATCGGGGGCGCCGGATTCATCGGCTCCCATCTGTGCGAACGTTTGCTTTCCGCGGGAAAGCATGTGACTTGCCTGGACAATCTGATCACGGGCTCGCTTTCGAACATCGAGAAGCTATTTGGCCTGGACAGTTTCAAATTTGTAAAGCATGACGTTATAAACTTTACGTATCTGCCTGGAAAAATAGACGAAATATACAATCTCGCATCGCCAGCCAGCCCGGTGGACTATCAAAAGCACTCGCTGGAGACGCTCAAGGTCGGCTCCATCGGAACCCTGAATGCCCTGGGGCTGGCCAGGGCCAAGAATGCCCGGTTCCTGTTCGCATCGACATCCGAGGTCTATGGAGATCCGGAGGAGCATCCACAACGAGAGACCTACTGGGGCCGGGTCAATCCCATCGGACCACGCTCGATGTACGACGAGTCCAAGCGCTTTTCCGAGGCGCTGATCATGGCCTACCGCGAACGCCACGGGATCCAGACTCGGATCGTTCGGATTTTCAACACCTACGGACCCCGGATGAGGCCCGACGACGGCCGCGCCGTGCCGAACTTCATCTGCCAGGCGCTCCGAGGAGAGGACATCACTTTATATGGCGACGGCAGCCAGACGAGGAGCTTCTGCTTCGTGTCCGATCTCGTCGAGGGGATCTTGCTCGCCATGGACCGGGCCGATTATCTCCCGGTGAACCTTGGATGCGACCACGAAAACTCCCTTTCCGAGATCGCAAGCAAGATCAAGGAGATGACGGGGAGTCCCTCCCGGATCGTGACCTGTCCACTCCCCAAGGACGACCCGCGGGTGCGGCGGCCTGACATCTCCCGCGCGCGCAAGATGCTTGGTTGGGAGCCGAGGGTCGGGCTCGATGAGGGGCTTTCTAAGACCATCGAATATTTTCGCTCGATCGGAGCCGGCCGATGAGAGTCCTGGTCACGGGCGGAGCTGGATTCATCGGATCGCATGTCGCCCAACGGATGCTGGAACTGGGCCACAGAGTTTCGATCGTCGACAATCTCTCGAGCGGCAAACGGGACAATCTGCCCGGCCATGCCCATTTTCTTCACTGCGACATCCGCTCGGACGAGTGCGAAAGGTTCATTGCCGAGGAACGCCCCGAGGCCGTCTTCCACCTGGCGGCCCAGATGGACGTGCGCAAGTCGGTGAGCGATCCGGCTCTCGACGCCGACATCAACGTGCGAGGCTTCGTCCGGGTGTTGAAGGCGGCCGCGGAGGCGGGATGCAAGGCCGTGGTGTTCTCATCCACCGGCGGAGCCATCTATGGCGAACAAGAGCGCTTCCCGGCCGGGGAGGACCATCCCTGCCGGCCGGTGAGCCCGTACGGGACCTCGAAATTCTGCGGGGAACAATACCTGCGGTATTTCGGTTCTTCTGCCAACATGCGCTGGGTGGCCTTGCGATATGCCAACGTCTACGGCCCGCGCCAGGATCCTCATGGCGAGGCGGGTGTGGTGGCCATTTTCGCCCGGGCCTTGCTCCAGGGGGAGACCCCCCGCATCTACGGCGACGGGAAGCAGACCCGCGATTTCGTTTTTGTCAGGGACGTGGTGGCGGCCAATCAGGTAGCGTTGGAGCGGCCGGCGGAGGGAGTGTTCAACATCGGGACCGGAGTCGAAACCGACGTGCTCGCCGTGTTTCGAGTCATGGCCCGGTGCGCCGGATTCGCCGGCGAGCCCGAATTTCTGCCAGAACGCCCCGGCGAGCAGCGGCGGAGCGTCATCGACCCCGGCCGCGCCCGGCAGATTCTGGGGTGGTCTCCCACGGTTTCCATCCGCGAGGGATTGGAGCAGACGCTTTCGTATTTTCGAGGCATCCTGGAGAAACGATGAAGACGTCTCTTCCCGCCGGAAAAATGCCCAAATGCTGGAGTCAGCGCTTGTGGTGGGTCTCGGTGCCGCTGGCGCTCGTGCTGGCGTATTTCGTGCTCTCTCAGTTCGAGATGAGCTACTGGGTGTTCCTGATCTCTTTGGGCGCATTCGTCTCGGCGGGTTACATGGGCGGGTACTGGCTGGGCACCATCATCGATCAGAAATACCGCACCGAGGCCGGATTGCGCCGGCAGGAAAGGCGCACGGGAAGGGTATTGTTGCGCTGGCTCAGGCGGGTCGCCCGGCGCAAGCGCGATCGCCTGGAGTCCGTCGTGCTGCGCCGGCTCGAAGAGGGCATCCAGCGGCTCGCCGACGGCCTGGCCAACCCGGCGACGAGCCGGGAGGAGTTGTTCGCCGAGCGCCGCCGCATGGAGGAGTTCGCCGAGGAGCACCTGCGGCACTTTCGCAAGAGTGTTGTGCGGGAGTACATCGAGAGCATCGGCTTCGCGGTGCTGATCGCGCTTTTTCTGCGTGCCTTTTTCATCGAGGCCTTCCAGATCCCGTCGGGGTCGATGATCCCGTCGCTGCGCGTCGGCGACCACATCTTCGTCAACAAGCTGGCCTACGGAGTGCGGCTGCCGCTACTGCCCATGAAACTGTTCGGGAAGCGCATCGGCGCGGTCGCCTGGAACTGGTCTCTGCCCGAGCGCGGCGACGTGATCGTGTTCATCACCCCCGAAAACGAAGAAGAAGACTACATCAAGCGGGTGGTGGCGGTGGCGGGCGATACCGTGGCCATTCAGGACAACCAGCTCATCGTCAACGGGAAGCCCGTCGCCCAGATCGATCGCGGCGATTTCGAGTACAACGAGCTGGACCAGAACGGCCGCTTCGTGGGCGTGGTGGAGACGAGGCGATACGATGAGGATTTCGACGGCCGGGTCCACCCGGTGCTGAGAAAGAGCTGCGAGAGCGATCGCGACTGCCTGCGCATCGACGCGGCCTGCAACCGCGAAAAGAAGCTGTGCGAGCAGGGCCACTATACCTTCCAGGCCGAGCTGAACCGGCTCGACCAGCACCTGTGGGGCCCGTGGACGGTTCCCGAGGGACATGTCTTTTGCATGGGGGACAACCGCGACAACAGCCGCGACAGCCGTTTCTGGGGGCCGGTGCCGCTCGAGTTCGTCAAGGGTCGGGCCGAATTCATCTGGTGGTCCTATCGCGAGGAGCGTGTGCAATGGGATCGCATGTTCACCCGCATCCAATGATTCGCACGTTGCTGCGGCGTCAGCGGGGCGGCGTGGTCAACAAGGTGATGGTCTTTCTGGTGCTCGCCGCCGCGGTGTACTTCGGCGTCATCCTGATCCCGCCGTACATCGAGAATTTCAAGTTCGGCTCGGCGCTGGATGCCGTAGCCCGGCACTCGGTGGTCGAGAAGAACGACCAGGCGCTGCTGGCCATGATCCAGAAGGAGGCCGCCACGCTGGGCATCCGCCTGCTGGGAGACGACATCTCGATCCAGCGCGACACGGAAAGCTCGTCGATCTCCATCCGCACCAAGTACCGCAGGCCGGTGCGCTTCGCGCCCCTTTCCGCCACCATCGTGTTGGAATTCTCCAACGATGCCCAGCAGAGACTCTAGGTTCATGCCGGCGCCCGAGCGCGGCGGCCACCTGCGCATTGTCGGGGCGCGGCTCATCGATCCGGCGCGGGGGATGGACGAGCCGGCGGACCTGTGGGTCCGGGCGGGCCGGGTGGCGGCGCTGTCTCCTCCGGGTCGGCTTCCGGCCGCGGCGGCGCGGGATCCGCTGCTTCGCGCGAGCGGGCTCTGGCTCGTGCCGGGATTCGTCGATCTCCATGTTCATCTGCGCGATCCGGGCCAGACCGAGGCCGAGGATCTCGACAGCGGCGCGCGCGCGGCCGCGGCGGGCGGGTTCACCACGGTGGTTTGCATGCCCAATACCCGCCCCCCGCTGGACCGGGCGGATCGCCTACGGCGGCTGATGACCCGCTTGCGCCGCAAGGACGGGGTGCGGGTCATACCGGCGGCGGCCTTGTCGCTCGGCCTGGCCGGGCGGACGCCCGTTTCCTTCGAAGCTCTGGTTCGCGCTGGCGCCGGCGCCTTCAGCGACGATGGCGTCGGGACCGCTGATGAGGCAGTGCTGGCCGCCGCGCTCGAGGCCAGCCTGCGGCACCGGGTTCCGGTCATGGTTCATTGCGAGGACCGGAGGATCAGCGCCGGAGGCGTGGCCCGTCCGGGGATGGCGGCGCGCCGGCTGCGCCTTGCGCCGTGGCCTTCGAAAGCGGAGTGGGTCTCTGTGGCCCGGCACCTCCGTACGCTCGAGCGGGCGCCCGGCCACCTGCACCTGCAGCACCTCTCATGCGCCCGCTCCCTCGATCTGCTGCGCGCCGGGCGTGCCCGCGGTCTGCATGTCACCGCCGAGGTCACGCCGCATCACCTGGCGTTGTCCGACCGAGACCTGCCACAAAGAGCGTACGGCGGCGGCGCGGATCCCAATTTCAAGATGAACCCGCCGTTGCCGGCCGAGCGGGACCGGCGGGCGTTGCTGCGCGCGCTGCGGGATGGCACCATCGACGCCGTGGCCACCGATCACGCGCCGCATACCGTGCGGAGCAAGTCCATGAATTTCACGGAAGCGCCGTTCGGCGTGGTCGGGATGGAGACCGCGGCCGCGGTGTTGTTTTCGCTGGTGCAAGACGGGACGATCTCGCGGGTGCGTTGGTGCGAACTCCTCTCGACGGGACCCGCCCGGGTGATCGGGATCGACCGGGGGCACCTCGGGCTGGGCGCGCTCGCCGACATGGTGCTGTTCGATCCCGAGGAGTCCTGGGTGCCGCGAGCGGAAGAATTTTTGGGAAAGTCCGCCAACAGCCCGTTTCTGGGCCAGCGTCTGCGCGGGCGGGTCCGGGCAACGTTCATTATGGGCCGCTGCCGGTATTGGCGGGCGCGGCCCCGAGGCTGACCATGGAACAGACACCGCTCGACCCCATCCTGGCCGAATTCGGCCAGGCGCCCCACATGGAGGAGATCCAGCGCGCTCGCGAACAGTTCTTCGCGGCGCTGCCGGATCTTCGCGAGGACGATGCCTCGTTCGACCGCATGATGGCGTTCTTCTTGTCCTGGTTCGTGCTCGACCGGCCGCTCGACGGAAGCGACGAGACGCCGCTGCAGCGGTACGCGGCGGACCCGCGGCGGACGGAGGCTGAAAAGGAGTTGTGCGTCGCCCTGAGCGCCAATCGCCACAGTTTATTTTCGGTGCAAAAAATCCGTCCGGGAGGCGTGGATTTGCGAGACCTGTTCCTCAACGAACCGGTGGCCGTGACCGAGCGCCGCCAGCTCGCCGGATTGCAGCGCGGAGACATCCTGGAGGCGCGCCTGTTTCCACGGGAACCCGGCCTGGTTTTCGTGACCGGCGCATTTGTGGTTCACCCCCCGGCGGCGACACCGGTCATCGAGCGGATCATCGACGAACATCGCAACACCGGACGGCCGGAGCGCCACCACATCCTGGATCGCTTGCGGATCGGGTGTTTTCGATTCCGCGATCGCTACCGCGAAAGGGTCGATGTCGCGCGGGTGTACACCGAGGCGCTCGAGGCTAAGGGCTCGCCGGTGCCGAGCCCTGGGCCTGGGTGATCGCGCGCAGGGTATTGCCGATTTCCTTGAGGTGGTCGGCGGGCAGGCGTACGGTCATCGCCAGGCGCGCGGGGGTCGAGTCGAACGCCCAGAACATGCCGCTCTGCATCTTGGCTGCTGCCTTCTCTCCGCCGGACGGAGCCGGGACGACCAGGTTCATGGTGTTGTCGAGCATTCCGCTGATGGACATGAACAAGAACGCTCCGCTGCGCCGGTCCATACCGCCCGCGGCAGCCTGGAAATAAGGGGCGGAGGCCATCCCGGCGTCCTTCCGGCGGGCGCGATCGATCATCGCCTTGGCCCGGGCGACGGGATCCTTCCCCATGGACATCAACATCATGCCGTCGAAGAAGCCGTACACGAACCGCATGCGCTCTCCGTAGAGCCGGCGGAAGACCTCGGCCTCCCCGGGCGCCATCCCGCTGTTGTCGATGGCGAATTCGAAGCCGCTCAAGGCAACGCCCTGGTGCTCGATCGTCTCGCTCGACAGGGACACCTGATATTTCAGGCCCGGCAATTGCATCTGGGGAGAGGCATTCGTAAGGAGCTTGAGCATCTTGGCCACGGCCGCTTTGGCCTTCGCTTCGTCCTTGATGGCGAACAGCTCGTCCAGGGCGAATCCAGTCGGGGAGATATCTTCCATCGCGGCGATCTCGTCGCCCATGGCGTCCAGCATGTCCTTGATGACAGCGGTCCACTCGGCGCCGGCGGCCTTCCCGAAGAAGGCCGAAAGGATCTGTTCGGAGAATTCGGCCATGTCCGCTTTTACGATGTCCCACTGGACGTTCATGCCTATGGCCAAAAATCCTTCCGCCGGCAACAGCGTGTAGAGTCGCTGGGCAAAATCCCGCTTCTGCGCGGCGAGCATCCGGCAAAAGAACGACTCGGGTTCGCACCACAGGCCCGCCTTGAGCAAGAGCGCTTCGTCACTGGCGCCCAGCACCACCTGTGCTTCGCGTATTTGCTCGAGGGTGCTGACCATCTTGTCGATCATCCAGCCGTAGATGAAGAGTATCGCCGGCGACCCCAGTCCAGAATCTTGCAGCAGCCCGGTCATGGTGCGGCGGACCTCTTCGGCGCTGGAGCGAATCTCCTGGGCGAAAAGGCGGCGCAGGCGGTCGAGACGAGCGTGCAGCAGAAGACCGCGTCCCTTGAGCGGCAATGAGACGCTGGCCTTGGCGCCGGTGACGACCGCCGCCCGAGAAGCGCCGATCCAGGCCTGGCCCTCCGAGACGCGGACGTAGAGCTTTTCTTGCTTGTGGGGAACTTCGCCTTCGGCACCCGTCCCCTTGAACACGGCATAAGTGTCCACGGCGCCGCTGTTCATCTCGACCACGCCTTCTTTCTCCTCGCCCTTTTTCCAGGCTGGAGAAAGGGCGGAGAGAAAGTCGTCCTTTCCGGAGAGAGAAAGGCGCAGCACGACGGGATCCGCGAATTCCTTGGGGTTCAGCAACAAAATCGCCACCGGACGGGAGAGATCGACTGTCTGGATCTTGGAAAGGCCGATTTCGAGCAACAAGCGGTTGAGTTGCATCCCGAACATTCCCGGCATGACCAGGCCGGTCGCGGACAGCACTTTCTCGATGTCCGCGACGAAGGCCGTTGGATTGTCGCAAAATGCCAGGCCAAAAATGTCCTCGGGCAAGGAAACAGGCTCGATGAGCTCTATCCCTGTTGGGGATGGAGCAGCCACGGGCTCGGCCTGTTCTTGCTTTTTCTTGCATCCACAAACCACGAGGGTCCCGGCAAGGAACATCGCTCCCGCTCTGAGGGCAATTTTCATGCTATTTTCCTCCAAAAAAATGATGGTCACCAATACCACCATGTTCCGCACGCTCGCAAGCACAATCTTGGCAATCATTGCAACAGCTTGAAATACAAAAACAAAAATTGGGGACAGGCCCGCTATATTTCATTCATCCATTGACAAGGCGCCAAAGAAAGGATAATCTGCACACATGTACAGTATTGGCCCAGACCTCAATGCCAGTCCTCAATCACCAGGGATAAAACTGACGGCTGTCGAGGTCGAACGGGCCTTCGAGCGACCCATCAGGAAATGTCAGCAGGGCATGCTGGTCGTCAATGTGGCGGCCGGGTGCTCGTTTGGCTGCCTGTTCTGCCCGTTGTCTCACCGGCTGGCTCGAACCAATGAGGTTCAGCTCAGGGTCAATCTCCCCGCGATTCTCGAGGCCGAGATTCAAGCCCGGAAGAAAGCCGGCAAGCTTCCCCGGATGGTCTTTCTCAACACCACGACCGATCTCTTCCAGCCCATCGGGGCGCTGCTTGCTCTGACACACGAGGTCATCCGAATCCTCCTGTCGGAAGGCATCGATGTGGCATTTCAGAGTCGCGGCCTGGTCCCGGAAGGATTTGGGGAGCTTTTTTCCTCTTTTCCCGGCAAAGTGCACGCCCAGGTGTCCCTGTTTGCGATGCGCCGCGATCTGGCTCGGCTGTACGAGCCCGGAGCTCCCGACCCCCTGGAGCGGCTGGAAAGCATTCGCAGACTTGCGAAGTGGGGCGTGGACGTCCGCGGGCGGATTGAGCCTTTGATTCCGTTCATCTCGGACACGGCGGGCCATATGGACGAACTGTTGCGTCACTTCCGGTCGGCCGGAGTCCAGCGGGTCACCGCCGCATATCTGATTCTTCGTCCCCAGATTCTGGATCGATTGCAGGAGATCCTGCCCGCCGCCCACTTCCACCTCATCAAAGGCAGTTTCCGCGGCCAGGCCTGGCAGAAGGAAGGGATATATTCCCAGGTTCGACTGCTCCCGCAGTCAACCCGGACTCAAGGTTTCGAGCGCCTGCGGGCGGCTGCGCGCCGGGCCGACATGGCGGTCTCGATTTGCGCCTGTCACGATCCCATCTCGGGCGAATTTTGCTGGGATCAGGAACCCGCCGCGAACGACGCCAGAGCCAGCGGCCAGCTCGATCTCTTTTCGCGAAAATAACCCACCAGAATCCAGCCGGCGAGGCTGCTGATTGTATATTTGACGCTTTGCTTGGGAGCCTGCTATTGTCCTCATGCGAGGAAAGGTCAACGGACGAACATGCACCGAAGAAGGGTGCCGTGAAACCGATAGCGTTCGGAAAAAGCGATGTGGGTCGAAAGCGCGAGCACAACGAGGACTCGTTCTGCCTCGACGCCGACTTGGGCCTCTACATAGTGGCGGACGGCATGGGCGGTCACGCCGCCGGCGAGGTGGCGTCGGCCAAGGCGGTGGAGATCATCGGCGGCCACCTGAGGGAAAACTCCGGCCGCTGGTCCCAGTACCAGACCCAACCCACGGTCGAACTCCGCGATCAGATCCTGAGCCTGGTCGAAGAAGCCGTGCAGAAGGCCTGCGGCGAGATCTATCGGATGGCTCAGGAGGACAAGCAGCGCCACGGCATGGGGACCACGCTCTCGCTGATGCTCTTGATCGGAAACGAGGCCTTCATCGGTCACGTGGGAGACTCGCGCATCTACCTCTTGCGGGAGGGCCTGGTCCACCAGCTCACGGTGGATCATACGCTGATCAACGAGCAGCTCAAACGGGGCGTCATCTCGAAGGAAGAAGCTGCCACCGCCCGCTACAAGAACGTAATCACCCGGGCGGTCGGCATCCAGGAGCGGGTGCGCGTGGACACGCTCCATCTGGACGTGCTGCCGGCGGATCGGTTCGTCTTGTGCAGTGACGGCTTGCACGGATACCTCAAGGCCGGCGAGCTGGAGAAGATTACCGCCGACTGCGAAGCCGCTCAGGTGCCCGATCGGCTCATCCAGTTGGCCAACCAACGCGGCGGAAAGGACAACATCTCGGTCGTCTTTTTGGAGATGCCGCCGGGGGACGAGGAGTCCTCCCGCGAGGCGCGGCAGCGGTTGGATACCATGCGCAACGCGCCGCTGTTCAAGTACCTCAGCTACCGGGAGCTGGTCACGCTGGTGAATCTCGCCTATATCCGCTCCGCCCGGGCGGGAGAACGCATCATCGAAGAAGGCGTGGTCGGCGACGAGCTCTTTCTCATCGTGACCGGAAGCGCCCGGGTGCTGAAGGGCGACCAGACCATCGCCCGCCTGGGCCAGGGGAGCCATTTCGGCGAGATGGCGCTCATCGACAACGCGCCGCGTTCCGCCAGCGTCGAGGCGGGAGAGGCGACCCGGCTCCTGGTCATCGGACGCAAGCCTTTCTACGATTACATCCGCAAGGACACCACCGCGGGTCTCAAGCTCCTGTGGAGCTTCTTGCAGATCCTCACGCTCCGACTGCGCACCGCCGACGAACGCTTGCGCGAGGCGCAGGAAGAACTGGCCGTCCAGCAAGTCCAGCCCGACTGGATCCTTCCCGACGATTGACGCAGGCGGACGGTCGGCGCAATCTGCGCCGCGGAGCGCATCAAATCCTTGACTGCTCGGGTTGGGGCATGCCACCTCTGCCGGGCCCGTTCTGGCATGATGTCCTCAGGCTGCCGCCGGACGCGTGCCAAAGCGCGGGCGGGCCGAGGATGGCTACTTCAGCAAAAAGTCGTACGCCTTGCGGCGATCGGGATGGCTGAGAATCGCGTAGGCTTTTCGGATCCGCCCCAGGACCTCGGATAGTTGCTTCATCAGCTCCCGCGGCAGCGCTTCCGGGGGACAGGCCGGCTTGAACCGGTCGAGCAGCCGCTGGTACGCGCTCTGGATCTGCTCGGCGCTCGCCGTGCGGGAAATCTCGAGAACGGCATAGTAGTCGTCGCTCTCGGCCGACGGTCGATAGGCGGCAAGGTCGGCCCGCAGTGTGGCGACGAGATCGCCGCCCGCGGGCCGCGGAGGAAGCTGGGCGGGTCTGGGAGTGGCCGGTGCGGCTTTCTTTTCCGCTGGCGCCGATGGAGGCGGTGCCGGCCGGCTCGGTTGGCTCGGTTGCGGCGGAGAAGGGCTGGCCTTGGAGGAAGAGACGGAGCGCGGCGGCGGAGCCGGGGTCTTTTTGGATTTGATCTCCGCTTCCATCGAACCGAGCAGTTCGTCGATCTCCGAGAGCAGTGCGTCCGGATCGTTCTGGTCGGCGGCGGGCGGCGCTGCCGGAGGGGTCGCGGGACTCTGAGGTCTGGCCAGGGCGGCGGACGGAGCGGCCGGAGAGGGCCTCTGAGAGCAAAGATCGAGCACCAACTGGAGAAGCATCTTGTGCCGTGTGCGGGACACCTCGTCGAAGGCCACCGCCATGCCAGGCGACTGCTTCTCGCTGGCGCGATCTTTGGGGATGCTGCGCACCACCTCGCCGCCGACCTCGAAGTTCTTTCCGTCCGGCAGCGAGATGGCGAGTTTGACCCGCTTCCACAAGGGGGCGGGCTCGTCGGTACGGAGAAACATGCCTCCGGCGCCAATGTCCTTGCTGACGAGTTTCACCCGCCGTTTCTCGCCGGCGACTTCCACGTCGACATCGAGCTCGGCAATGGCCCGAGGACTGGCGCGTTCCCTCGATGGCTCAACCTTGTCCTTGGAATCCGTCGGCATGCTTCTTTCCATGGTCGGCGCGTTCCCGCTCGATGACCGGTCCGATCATATCTCAGGCGCCGGGAGTCTTCAATTCGGCCTGGGCCGGTTTTCGCCGCCGCCGGTGGCGCCGGCGGCGAGGCCTCTTGCGCGCCGGTGCGGGCGCGCCGGGATCATTTCCCGGCGCGGCGGTAGCGGGTTCGGTCGCCAAGGTCTCCGCCCGGGTCGCCGCAGGAGGCATGGGCGCGGGAGAAGTTTCGGCCGGGGCGGGAGCGGGCTTCGGCGCGGGTTGGGGCGCTGGCGCCGCTGCCGGCTTCGGCGCCGGGGCCGCCGTGGGCGGCGTTATGACCTGAACCGGATCGCGAGCGGGATCCGGCGCAACCACGGCCTCGATGAACACGCGGCCCCGATGGCGCCGCTCGATTTCGAGCAGCCGCTCGCGCTGGTTGGCCAGCAAGTTGGCCACTGGAACGGGGAGGGCGACCCGGATCTCCCCGCCCTCTCCGCGAGAGAGCTCGTTCGCGATTCTGCGCAGCGCGTCGAGGGCCGTGGCTTCGGGAGAGCGCACTCGGCCGTCGCCAGCGCAGGTCGGGCAGGGATCGTACCCCATCACGCGGCTGGACTGGCCCAGCCGCTGCCGGGTCAAGGTGCACAGGCCGAAGGAGGAAATCTTGTTGATCTGAAACCGCGCCTTGTCGGGCCGCATCGCTTCGCGCAAGGCTTTTTCCACTTCCGAGTTGTGCCGGGACTGGCTCATGTCGATGAAGTCGATGACGATGATGCCGCCCAGATCTCGCAGCCGCAATTGCCGCGCCACCTCGCGAGCCGCCTCCAGGTTGGTGGCCAGGGCGGTGTTCTCCTGTCCCGGCGCGCCGCGCGTGCGCCCGGAATTCACGTCGATCGACACCAGGGCCTCGGTCTGCTCGATGACCAGGCTGCCGCCGGACGGCAGCGGCACCCGCCGCTGCTGGATGGCGCGGATCTGCTGCTCCAGGTCGAAACGCGAAAACAGCGGCGCGGGTTCGCTCCACAGGCGCACGCAGGATTGCAGCCGGGGCATGAAGCGCCGGAAAAACTCCTGCGCTCTCTGGAAGGCCTGGTTCTCGTCGATCCAGACCTCCTGGATGTCGTTTTGAAAGTAATCTCGAAGCACGCGAACCACCAGATCGTCCTCGGCGTGCAACAGGGCCGGAGTGGCGGATTTTTCCGCGCGCTTCTGTATCTCGGCGTACAGGCGCAGCAGTTGACCGAGGTCTTGCCCGAGTTCCCGCTTGCCCCGGTCCTGTCCCGCGGTGCGAACGATGACGCCCATGCCCGGGGGAACCTCGAGCCGGGACACGATTTCGCGGAACCGCTGTCGGTCGCCGTCGTCCAGTCGCCGGGAGACGCCGCGGGTTTCCGAGTGCGGCATGAGAACCAGGTAGCGTCCGGCCAGAGACAGGAAGGTGGTCAGGCGGGCGCCCTTGGTTCCGATGGGTTCCTTGTCCACCTGGACCACCAGCGTCTGGCCCCGCCGCAGTCGGCGGCGCCGTTCGGCCGCATCGAGGTTCGCCACCTCGGCGATCTCGTCCATGGGCAAAAAACCGTGGCGTTCGCCGCCAAAATCTACGAAGCAAGCGTCCAGGGACGGCTCCACGTTTGCGATCCGACCCAGGTAGATGTTGCCCCGGATGCGGGCCTGCTCTTCGGATTCGTTGAAGAAAGATTGCAGCCGTCCATCCTCGACGATGGCCAGTCGCACGTTCTCCGGAAGTACGGCGTTGATGAACATTTGTCGTGTCATGGGTCTTTCCCGTTTAGAATTCGGTAGGGTTATCCAAGGCTGCTCGGCATGTCAAGCGGCGCCGCATCAACGCGCCGGAGCCGGCGGAGGGGGGCGGCGTGTCCAGCCGGCGTTTTTCAGGGCCCGGTACAGCAACACGTAGGGGTGGTTGGAAAGCTCTCTTTCTTCGATGTCCCGCAACACGGAAGCCACCGCCCAGTACGAGACGGTCAGCGAGATGGTCATGCACACCAGAACCTTGATGGCGACCGCCACTCCCAGCGACACCGGATCCGCGGGAAGCAGCAAGAGGCGCAAGGATGGATAGACCAGAAAGGGCAGCACGAAAGGCAGCCAGAGCCGGTAGCGGCGCCGGCGCCCGCCGGAACGGGGCCCGGAAAGAACGATCGGGCTGAGCAGATCGACGCGCGCCTTGACCCGCGCCGCTCCCACCACGAAGAGAGAGATGAAGAAAGTCGTACCCGACAGGTGCAGCGCCAGATCGTGCGCGAGCACCGGCAATCCTTCCCGGTACTGGTGTCCGAAACGCGCGAATGCCATGCCGACGCCCAGGGCGGTGTTGAACAGCGCATAGGGCAGCACGTTGTGCAGCAGGATATAGCGCCGCCGGTGGAGGCGCAGGGGAGGGGACAACTCCATCGCGGGCACGAAGCGAAGCAGCGAGCGCCGGGCGAGCCATGGGACGAGCATGGCGCTACCCAGCGCCGGCAAGAACGCGGCGAAGAACAAGAACTCCCTCCGGTCCGGTCCCCGTTCCGCCATCCAGGAGCCCAGACGGGCGATGCCGTACATGGCCCAGGAAAAGACCGTGGCCAACAACAACGCCAACAAGAAAAACCCGGGCGGCAGCGGGCGCGGGGGTGCTTTTTCGAGAAAGCGCCACTCATCCGGGTCCGGGTCGAGCCGGCCGAGGAGCAGGCGCCGCCGAGCCTGCACCGTGGTGGCGCAAACGGTGACGAACAAGGCGACGAACCCGCTCCAACCGGCCGCGGTGGCCGCCTCCTTCGGATCCAGGCGGCCGTCTTGCTGGAGCCAGTAATGTCCCACGTTGCCGCCCCACCACAGCAGCAGAAACCAGATGACGAAGTTCCATCCGGCGAGGCGACGGCCATAGGTCCGAAGGGTCTGCGGTGGTCTCGGGCGCAGCCAGGCGGGTCGGGTCTGTGAGCTTTCCGCCACCCGGAGCCCATACCACGATGAAGGTCAAAATGGAAGGATCCTGGAACGTTGTCGCCGGGACGGGCCTGTGATTAGATCCGCAGGCATGAACGATGAGAAAAACGATACCCGTTCCGGCGCCGCCCCTTTTCTGTGGCGGCTGCTGGTGCGACCCCTGCCGCCGGGACTGGTGCGGGCCGGCGCCCGCCTGTTGTTCTCCAGATCCTTTCGCGCTTTCGAGCGCGCCGCCACGGATCCCGGCGCGGTACAGCAGGAGCGCCTGCGCCAGATCTTGAGCCGCAACCGAGACACCGCCTTCGGGCGCGAGCACGGTTTCGCCGGCATCCGGACGGTGGGGGAATTCCGGAGCCGAGTGCCCATCCGGGGTTACGACGAATTCGCTCCCTGGATCGAGCGCACGCTGCGCGGCGAGGCCGGCGTGCTGACCGAGGAACCCGTGACCTTCTTCGGCCGCACCAGCGGCACCACCGGAGCGGCGAAGTTCATTCCCGTCACCGCCTCGTTCGTCGAGGAGTATCGGCGCGGGCGAAGGGTCTGGGCGCGGCAGGTGGCCCAGGCCTTTCCGGGTCTGGTGCGCGGCAGCCTGCTCACGGTTCACTCCCCCCGCATCGAGGGGCACACCGAATCGGGCGTCCCCTTCGGCTCCATCACCATCGCCGTCGGCGGCTCTGACGCCTCGGCCACCGGGCGCGGCAGGCTTTTCGCCGGGCTGGAGTCCATTCCGCGCGACATCTTCTTTGTGCCGGATTTCGACAGCCGCTACTATCTCTTGCTGCGGCTGGCCGTGAGCATGCCCGTATCGTTGATGGCGGCGGTGAACCCCAGCACGCTCTTGCTCCTCTGCCGAAAACTCACGGAATTCGGCCCCGCGCTGGTTCGCGAATGCCATGATGGCACGCTGCAAGACGGGATCGATCTTTCGCGCGACCTCTTGCAGAAGGTGCGCTCGCATCTGCGGCCTCGTCCGGAGGTGGCGGCTCGGATCGAACGTTCGCTCGCTGCCCACGGGCGCGTGCGCCCCATCGATGTCTGGTCCGAGCTTTGCGGGCTTCTGTGCTGGACCGGCGGCGCGGCGCCGTTTTTCCTGCGCCAGTTTCCCGATTGGTTCGGCGACCTTCCGGTCATGGACTACGGCTACGCGGCCACCGAGGGCAACTTTTCGATTGTGCTGGAGCCGGGCGCCGCCGGGGGAGTGGTTTCGCTGCTCGGGCATTTTCTGGAATTCGTTCCTGAATCCGAGCGAGAGAGCCGCTCGCCGGTCGCGCTGGCGGCGGACGAACTGGAGAGCGGACGGCGTTACTACGTCCTGGTCACGGCAGGGAACGGCCTGTACCGCTACGACATCAACGACGTGGTCGAGGTGATCGGGCGCTACCGCAAGACCCCGGTCATCCGTTTCTGCCACAAGGGGCAGAACGTCGCCTCCATCACCGGAGAAAAGCTCAGCGAGAGCCAGGTGATCGAAGCCGTCAACCGCGCCCAGACCGACGCCTCGGTCCCCTTGCTCGGATTCTGCGCCATGGTTCATCTTTCGCAAGAGATTCCCCGCTACCTGATCGCGGTCGAGCCGTCGGGACCGCGGTCGGACGATGCCTTGCGTGCGCTGTGCCGCGCCTGTGATCAACGTCTGCAAGAAGCCAACATCGAGTACCGGGCCAAGCGTGAAAGCACTCGACTCGGGCCGGCGCTCCTGGCGCTGGTCCGGCCCGGCACGTTCGATCGCCTGCGCCAGCAGCGCGTGGCCGCCGGAGCGCCCGACTCTCACGTGAAGCTGCCGCATCTCTCGTCCGATCCGGCCCTGGCGCAGCGGCTCGAAATCGAGCGCACCATCGGAGGCGACGGCGCATGACACGGGACCGAATCCGCGGAGTCACGCTGGATGTCGATGGAACCCTGTACGACATCGGCGCCATGATGCGTGCGGGCATGCCGGGACTGCTGTTGATGCGGCGGGATTTTCTCGATCTGTTCCGCGTGCGGGACGGGATGCGCGGGTTGGAACCGGTGCCGGATTTCCGCACGGAGCAAGCCCGGCGTCTGGCCGCCGCCCGCGGAATTTCCCAGGGCGAGGCCCGGGCCCTGGTGGAAGACTTGATCGATCGGCGCTGGCCGCGCGTGTTTTCGAGGGTGAGGCCTTTTCGCGGATTGCGGGAGGCTCTCGAGGAATTGGCCCGGCTGGGCATGCGGCTGGGGCTGATCTCGGAGTATCCCATCGAACCGAAGCTCTCGCGCCTGGGACTCGCCGATCTCCCGTTCGCGGCGACGGTGTGCTGCGAGGACGTGGGGGCGCTCAAGCCGCATCCGGCAAGCTTTGTGCGGGCGGCCGCGAAATTGGAGCTGGCCCCAGCGGAGATTCTTCACGTCGGCGACCGGGAAGACTCGGACGTCGCCGGAGCCCGGAGGGCCGGGATGCGCTCGGCCTTGCTCGGCAGCGCAAAACGCATTCTCGCGACCCGGGCCGATTTTACCTTCTCGGACTGGAAGGCGTTCATGCCCATTCTGCGCATGCACTTTCGTCTGAGCGGCCACAGCGATGCCGGAGGTTGAATCCGGGCGCCATAGTTTGGTACAAGGACCCCAAAACCCGGGAGGTAATCAATGAGAAAACTGCTGCTGCCGATCATCCTCATGGGAGTCGCGGCCGGACTGGCCTACTTGTTCGCCTCCTGGACCGTGGGTGGAGCGGCCAAGTCCCGCTATGGATTCGAAGCCGATCTGCGCGCGGCTCAGATCAAGTTCCTGCGAAACAACTCGTTGCTGCGTCCCATCGCCGACAGTCAGGGCCGCCCCGATTTGCAGAAGTACCTCAACGAGGTGAACACCCTCATGGCCTGGTACTTCCGCGAGGTCGTCGCTCCCCTGGAGAAAGAATATTCCGCCGCCGCCGATCCCGAACGCCTGATCCAGGAAGCGCGGAAGGCCGCCTCCACCGAAGGCCCCAATCAGCGCAAGGCGCAGGGCAACCTGCCCATCCGCGAGGAATGCTACAAGATGGTGCGGGCCATCTTCGACGAGTTCCGCGGCGCGAAATACAACGCGGTGGCTTCGGATTTCAAGGGCTCGATTCGCATGGATGTGCGCTCCATCCGAAACGAAGGTGGCAAGCTGCGCTGGGAAGTGGTCCTGTGGGGCGGCATCGGCCCGGTGGTGTACGGCGGCTGGACCCAGAAGTACTTCAAGGCCCCGACGCCGGAGGAGATCAAGGACTACGAGACACGGTTGAAGGAATTCAAAAAGCGGGCCAGGCCCGGCGAGGAAGAACCCAAACACCCGTCCAACATGCCCTTCGCCCAGAGCCAGGCGGGCTCGGGGCGTCCGGTGTTGCCGGATTTCGACGGCTCGGATTACGTGCCCACGTTCCCGGCGGGCGCCATGGTCAACTATTTCTTTGCGCCGACGGCGCCTCCGGACGCCGAGCGGATCGAGATGGAATTTCGGCTGAAGAGCCGTGCGGTTTCCGGCGAGGACCAGGAGATGCTGTTCACCTTCAGCCTGCCGGTGGACGCCGCCTGGAAGGGGAGTTGGGACGGCGTGCAGAAGATCGAAGCGGCTCCCAATTACTAGTCCCGCTGACCGTTTTGCCGTCTCGCGTTCTTCCCCCTTTCCGAACATCGTAAGACGACACCGGGATACTGGAGATGCGTTGCTGCCGTGTCGTCGCCGACAGCGCCCTTGACAACCCGGACAAAGGGCGTATCCTGCCCCGCCATGCTTGAAGTCGAAGAGGCCGGACCCGAATTCTCCGTCATCCTCGCCGTACACGATCCGGAGTGCAGCCGCCTGCTGGCCATCCTGTTCGATGGATTCGGGTACCGGATCCTGGAGTGTCGCGACGCCGAGACGTTGGAGCAGCGATTGCGAGACGCCGGCGATATCCACGCGGCGGTGATCGACCTGTCGCTTCCCAAGGTGGAAGACATCTGCCACCGGATTCGGGAGCATGCCTCTGTGCCCATCCTGGCCCTGTGCCCCGGTGATCCTGCCGAGGCCGCCCCCATGGGAGAGAAACTTCGCTGCGATGCCCTCGAACCATTGCGCGCCGAACCCGAGCGCTGGCTGGTCGCCTTGCGGCGTCTGATCATTCGGGACGAGCCCGAAAGGGACGCTCCAGTATCCCGGTGAGTTCGTTTGCCGCCACCTCTCGATGGATGGCATACAGTGTCGCCGCCAGACGGGTATGCTCGGCGGGTTCCCCGATGCCTTCGGGCCGGCCGACCAGGATGCCGAGGTGAGCCCGAAAGTAGGCCTCGTCGAACGCGCTGGCCACGACGGCCTGAATGCGCCGGACCTCGGTCGGTCGCAACGCCAGCACGGCAAAGGGAGTGACTTTCTGGTTTTCGGAAAACCCCTTCGGGCAGACCGGCTCCAGGGCCTGTGTTTCGACCAGATCCTCGACATCCATGGCGGTGAAACGATCCAGCACCACCTCTCCGGGTCCCGCCTCGGCTTGCAGCCGCGCGGCCAGGTTCACCGCTGGGCCGCAGACCGTGTAGTTGAGGTGGCGCTCGCTGCCGATGTTTCCGGCGATGAGACGTCCGGTGGCCACGGTGAACCCGAATTCTTGCTGCAAGAATCCGGTCCCGATCCCTTGGTCCCGGACTCGGCCCAGCGTGCGCGACAGCGTCTTGACGCCGGCGCGCATGGCCACGGCGGCCATGGTGGCTTGCCGGGCATGGGAAAGGTCGGTGGTCCGGCTCGACTCGAAGAAGGCCATGACCGAGTCGCCGACGGTTTTGTCCACCACGCCGTCGAAGGCGTGGATCAGGCGAAAGAAGAGATCGAAATAGGTGTTGAGGATGGCGACCACTTCGGAGGCGGGGTGCTGGTTGGAAAGGGGAGTGAAGCCGCGCATGTCGCCGAACAGCACCGAGATGGGCTTCTGGACTCCGCCCGGCCGGGCCAGGCTCTCGTCCCGGGCCAGTCTCTCGGCGATGCCCTTGTCCAGATAGCGAAAGAACAGACCGGTCCGGGCGGCCATGGCGTTGAACGCCTGCGCCAGGTCGCCGATCTCGTCGCGGCTTTGCAGCCGGAGCCGAAAATCGAAATCTCCGGAGGCAATGCGAGCGGTGCCCAGGATCACCTGTTGCAGCGGCGAGAGCGTGCGTCGCAGCGCCAGCATTCCCAGCAGAAGCACAAACAGCGCCACCGCGGCCGTGGTCAAAATCAGGCGCAGACCGAACTGGCGCATGGATAGAACCAGGCCGTACTGGTTCATGGTGATGGTCACGGTCCCCACCTGCACGCCGCCGAACATGGACGGCTCCACGAAGACGATGTCGCTGTCGGCTGTCTCCGGCAGCCGGAACGTTCGAACGGCCGGCAGCGATTGCCGTTCGGCCTCGGAGAGGCGCCGGCCGCTGCGGCCGGATTGGCTGTCCGCCACGATGACGCCGTCGGTGTCGAGCACCGAGGCGGCGCTGAGATCGGGATCCTTGACGATGTTGTTGAGGGCGGCACCGATCTTGGCCTCGTCGCGAGAGAGCAAAAGCGGCGCCGTCAGGGTGGCCAGGTGGCGGGCCACACCCTGGCCGCGTTTGATGAGCTCCGCGCGCAGCGCCTGGGACATGAGATCCTGGAGCAGCCAGGCCAGCATGCCGGCCAGAAGGAGCACCGCTCCGGCCACCAGGGCCGCGTATTTCCCGGCAATGGAGAAGCGAAGCCTCATCGCCGGCCTATGTATCATGCCGGAGGCACGCCAGCCAACCATTCGTCATTCGCCGCGCCGCACGAGGTCCACGCAGCTTTCTTGCCTGTGGCCGGGGTCGATGGTAGGTTGCACGCACGCGAAGGAGCGCACGATGGCCGTCCGCGATCCGATCGAGAGGCTCTTTGCCCACAGCTTTCGCTTTCTGCCCACCAACTGGATTTCGCGGAACTGGGGACGGTTGACCCGGACCGCATGGTCCCAGCATCTCATCCGGCCCTTTGCCCGGGCCTTTCGCATCGACGTTTCCGAGGCCGAGCATGCCATCGATGACTACGAGAGCCTCTGCGCCTTCTTCACCCGGCGGCTCAAGCCCGGCCTGCGCCCGATCGATGCGCATGCCGACGCGGTGGTATCGCCAGTGGATGGAAAGGTGGCCCAGGCAGGCCAGTGCGAGCAGGACCGCCTGCTTCAGGTCAAGGGACGGTCGTACGATCTGTTCGGCCTGCTTCGCGATGCCGAAGCCTCGAGCCGGCTCGAAGGAGGCTCCTTCGTCACCTTGTATCTCAGCCCTCAGGACTATCACAGAATCCACGCCCCCCTCGATATGACCATCCGTTCGGTGTCGTACATGCCGGGCGTGCTCTACCCCGTGAACGGTCCGGCGATGCGCTGGGTGAACAACCTGTACTCCAACAACGAGCGGGTGATGGTCTACGCGGATACTTCCGCCGGGCTATGCGTGATGGTGCTGGTCGGAGCCCATTGCGTGGGCAGCATTCGTCTCTGCTTTGCCGACCTTTCGACCAACCGCCCCGGCGTCGGGCCGAATCGCCTGAATTTCCCGGACGGTATCCGCGTCCCCAAGGGCGATGAGGTCGGAGTATTCGAAATGGGCTCGACCGTGATATTGCTTTTCGAACCTCAGGCCGTCGAATGGTTGCTTCCCGAGCCGGGGCTCTCCATTCGCGTTGGCCAGAGGATAGCATCGGTGCGTAAACCGGCCGCCCCGACGACGGGCGGGTCAGGAGGAACGAAATGAAAACCAAGACGATTCTCTCCGCCTGCGGCATGCTCTTGTCGATGTTGCTGGCGACGCCCGCCTGGGCCCAGGGTGGATACGGCTGGGAGACTACCCCGACCGAGACGGGCGCCCCCGCCGATCGCTTCTACCTGGGATTCTCGCTGGCCGAGGGTGCCTACTTCTCCTATGATTATTGCGACGGTTGCGATCGCTACATCGCGGCGCCGCTGGAGTTCGAAGTCACCCTGGGCTTTCGGCTGACCCGCAACATCTATCTGGATGTCGCGGCGAACTGGGCTACCGACTACTACAACTACGCCGGACACGAATATGTCTCCTTCATGGCCGGGGTGCGCCCCGGGCTGCGGCTGGTGTTCCCGCTGCTCTTCCACCGCTCGATCTACGTGCGGGCCGCCTTCCCGCTGTACTTCAACCTGGACGATGATGACAACGCCAAGAGAGTCCTGGTGGGCCTGCTGCTGGGAATTGGCTACGAAATCGTATGGGGTTCCGTGGGGCTCTTCGGCGAGGTCGACATCATGCCGTACTTTGTCGAGGTGTTCCCGGGCTACAACGTGGTGCCCGCCATCGGCCGTCTCGGGGTTTCGTTCCGCTTCTGATCAGAACCGTCCCGCCAGCGAAATCCCGCCCGCGAGCGGATCGAACGTCAGCACCAGAGAAGAGCCGGAAGGGCGGCCCGTCTGGCCGCCGGCGGTGTTCTTGGGCGGCAGGAAGACGGACGGATCGAGGATAAAGCCGGCGATCAGGATGACACCCCCGACCGCATAGCCGCCGATGGCGACGCCGCGCAGGGTCCGGGCGATCTCGCGGTCGTGTTCGATGGCAGCGATGGTGGTGTGTTTCTCGGCCTGTTGATCCCAGTACACCGCGCCCAGGTGACAACCGGCGCCGGCCAGGGCCAGAGCGGCGCCGCCCGCAGCCCAGGTCCACCACCGTCGATACCAGGGCCTGGTCGGCTCAGCCGCCGCCTTCACCATCGGCCGGTGGGCCGAGGGGGCGGGCCCGGATGCGGAAAGCTCCGCTCCCGCGGTCGAGACCTTGAGACGGCCCTGGGCCTTGCCGGTCGCCAGGAAGCGGAGCAGGTCCGCCAAATCCTGTTCGAGTCTCTCCGGGCTCGCCGGGTCGAGCCAACCCTCCCGCTCGCGGCGATAGCGGGTCAGGTCCACCAGGATCCCGAAAATCTGGTCTCGGCCTTCCACCGTCTTTTTCCCCAGCGCAATGAGGCGGCGGATGCCGAGCCGGGCGGAGAGCCACGGCCACCACTGGACCGGCAAGTCATCCGTACCAACGGGGAGCCGCACCAGGAGGGCGCCGTCTTCGAGTTTCAACGCGCTTTCGAAGGCGATCTGAATGCTCAGCCGGCACAGTTCGGTTCCGACCTCCGCCGCGCGCACCACGGTTCCCGCCTCGGGATGGGTGATGGTGAAGGAGTACATGCCGTGGGGGAGTTCGCCAATGAACGGTGTGCGACCCAGGAGAGCTCCCTCCGCGAAGATTTCGGCTCCGGGCGGTTCGCTCTCGACGGCGATTTTCCCCCGGGGAAGGTCGGCGAGGGTTTTTTTTACCTGCTCGAAACGCTCGATGAAACGAGGAGCGAATTCGCGGGTCGTCAGCACCATGCCGGGTCGGGTCTTGAGAACCCGCAAGAAGGCCTCCCGGGAGCCCTCGTCGTCCTTGAGAGAGGTCCTGGCTACGCCCAGCCAGAGGTTGGCCTTGACGAACAGGGCCCAGCGCTGCGCCGAATCATCGAGCCTCTCGAGCTCGCGAAGCAATCGCTGAAAGATGTCGACCGCTTTCGCATATTCGAAGGAGTAGGTCAGGGTGTGGCCTTCCGAAAACAGCGCTTCGAGTTGGCTCAGGTCCAGCGGTGGTCCCTCTGGGGTTTCGGATTTGCCGAGCCTCCGGATGACATCCGGAGCCGACATCACTCCGGGTTCGCCATGCTGCTCGAGTGCGCGGCGAGCGATCCTGAGAATCGCCGTCAGATCTTGCGGGTCCTGACCCGCGCGCACCAGGCCGACCAGCGCCGTGTTCTCGCCGTCAAATCCGACCCTGGGTGTGGTGCTCTCTTGCGCTTCGACCGAGGAGAAGAACCCCAAGATGCTCATCGAGATCCATGCGGCCAGGACCCATTGGACATTGATTCGCGTGAGGATCGGCATGGCGGCGCTCTCAGCCCTGACAGGGGAAGTCCTTGCTGTTCTGGCCGCAAGGTTTCGGACAACAACCGATGTCCGGGTTCTCCTCCGGACCGCCGCTGCCGCCAGCGTTGCCGTCGCAACAGTAGCGGCCGGGCGGGCAGGCCGCCGAGAAGTCCGGACAGATGCAGCGGTTCTGCGGGCCGCAGGCGGTGGCGCCGGAAGGCTTGGGGCAGTCGCCGTCGCTCAGGCAGGAACAAGCCCCGGCCTCACAGTCTCCCGCGGCGCAGATTGCGCCGCAGACCCCGCAGTTTTGAAGGTCGCTCGAACTGGTCTTGCATACGTTGGAGCAGCAGATGTCGGCCCCATCGCAGCCGAGGCTCGATCCGCTGGCGGTGTCCTTGCGGCAGCCGCAAACGTGATCGTACGGGTGGGCGTTGTCCGGCGTCAGGCATAGGTGGCCCGCGGATGATGCGGCGCAGTCGGTCAGGCACGAGCCGCAACGCGCGTCCTGGTTGAGCGAACTTTCACAACCGTCGCTGCGATCGCCGTTGCAGTCCGCGTAATCCGCCTGGCAGCCGGTGTAATCGCAGACAAACTCGCTTCCGGTGTCCCGGCACAGCCGCTGGGCCGCCGGAACGTGGGACAGCCGGGCGTTGCAGTCGAGGGCGCACGCGCCGCAATTGGACAAGGTGACCGACTGCTCGCAGCCGTCATCGCGCCGGCCGTTGCAGTCGAGAAAGCCATGGTCGCAGTCGCCTCGGTAGTCGCAGGTGCCCTGGTCGCAGACGATCTCGGCCGTCTGGGCATGGGCCACGCGCAAGGCGCAGTCGTTGCCGCAGGCGCCGCAATGGCGGGTGTCGGCGCTGACGTCCCGGCATCCGCCGTCGCAGCAGCGGCTGTCGGCCGCGCACGTCGGCCCGCCTCCGCAGGCGCAAAGGCCCGCGGTGCAGGCGTCGGCCACGGTCGAGTCGCAGGCGTCGCAGCTCGGGCCGCAATGCCGGCGGTCCGCGGAGAGGTCGGCGCCGGCAATGCAGTCGCCGAACACGCCGTCGGTGCAGGTGCGCGAACCCTGGTGGCAGGCGCCGTCTCCCCCGGGGGCGTAACAGAGCTCCACGTCGCCGGTCCGGCAGGGAGTGAAGGATAGGGTGAAGGCCCGGCTGGCCGTCTCGCCCCCATCGAATCCGTCGTCAGAGACGGAAATGGTGATGGCCGCTTGGGTCACGGCCTGCGAGACGGTGCCGCTCAGGCGGCCGTTCTCGCTGAGGGAGAGTTCGGCCAGTCCGGGATCGCGAAAGGCGATGGCAAACCGATAGGGCGGCAATCCACCGGCGGCCTGGATGGTCTGGTTGTAGGCGAAGCCCACCCGGCCATCCGGGAGAGTCTCGGTGACGATCCGCAGCTCCTCCGCAGCGAGGCAGCGTTGATCGCGGGCGCATCGCTGGCCGGTGGGGCAGGGGTGCTGGCGGTCGCACAGAGATGGATTGCCATCCCCTCCGTCGAATCCGGCATCGCCGCCATTGCTTCCGCCGCCGCCGCAGCCGGCGAGGAACGAGGATGCAGCCAGCGCGAGAGTGGTCGCGATTCGGGCTATCATGCTTCTCCTTCCCGCGGGTCAGAAGCGAACCGTGGCCAGGAAACCGAGCCCGTCCTGGAGCCGGAGCAGCGTCACGTCGAGCTTCTGTGGGTTGGCCGGCGTATCCTCTCCCGGTTTGGCGATCACGTCCAGCACCACAAAGACGCCGGCCGCCAACAGACCGGCCGCGCCGAAGCCGAAGCCGATGTACGAAATGAGATACTCGCGATCGGCCTTGTCCTGGTAGGGCCGCCAATATTTTTCCGCGTAGCCGCCTTTTTTGTACAGATCCGCGGATTCCTGTTGCTGGTTGGCGTCGAGGTGCATGCCGACCCCCAGCGCCAGGCTCGCCACGCCGACGCCGGCCGCGGTCCAGAACCAGACGTTGCGGTAGAAAGGCGGCGGGCGGGACGTCACCAGCGCCGGGAGCTCTGGAAGCATGGCCACGACCGTTCGCGCCGCGTTGACCGGGATGTCCACCTCCCGCGAAAAAGGCTGGTGTCCGTCCTTTCGCACTTCGAGCTTGCGGATACCGGCCGGGAGATTGGAGAGCGGGCCGATCAGGGGAGTGACGCCGATTTTCTTTCCGTCCAGCAGGACCTCGGCGCCCGGCACCGAGCAGGTGAGATCGATGCCGCCGACGAACTTCTCCGGCTCGAACATGGCCAGATCCATTGCGGCCAGTTGCTCGGCCGAGGGAAGACCGGTCAGCGCCATGAGAGCCCTGGAAACGACGACTTTCTTGTTGCGATCCAGGAGTAGCAGCTCCAGACGCGAATGCCCGTGGACGATGGACAGCGTGCCGGTGATGACCCAGGGAACGCCGGCCGCTTCTCCCAGGCCGGCCAGGCATCCGGCGCCGGTGCCGCAGCGCAGGAACTTCTCGTTGCCTTCCACCATGAGCAACGAATCCATGATGGCCGCGTCCATGAGGAGCTTGCCGCGTTTTTCCGAAAAAAAGGTGCGGATGGAACGCTCCACGGTCTGGGCCTGTTCCGGCGTGGTCCCTTCCGATGGGGTCAGATGCCAGAAAATGTACCGGGCCGAAGTGGCCGGAACTTCCTGCGCCGCTGCCGATGCGGTCGCCATGAACCCGAGAGCCAAGGCCCCAAATATTGCCCGTTGGATTATCATCGTGGAATTCCTCCCCCGTGGCTTCTAGCCCACCCCATGGGTCATGTCAACAAGTCGAGACCGCGGAGGTGGGCGGGTTGCTCCGGCACGGAGGCTCTGTCATGATCCCGACTATGGGCGGAATCCGACCCATTCGCAAGGATCCCTTCCGGCTCGTCATCCCGAGAGCCGGCGCGATGCGGGTCGGGGCCGAGGTGTATCTCGGCGAGGGCGTGCCGGTGGAGCCCGAGTCGCTTTCGCAGCTGGCCGACGCCGCCTCGTTGCCGGGCGTCGTGCGGGTCCTGGCCACGCCCGACATCCACGTCGGATTCGGCGTGCCCATCGGCGCGGTGGTGGCGGCCGAGGACTTCATATCTCCCGCGGCCGTGGGCTACGACATCAATTGCGGTATGCGGTTGCTCGCCACGCCGCTCGATGCCCGGGAGGTGGAGGTGCGGCCGCTCGCCGAAGCCCTGCGCCGGGTCGTTCCGCTGGGCGAGGGCAAGACCAACCTGCGGCTCTCCGACAAGGCATTGCGCCGGACCCTGGCCGAGGGCGTCGCGGGCCTTTTGGGCGTCTGGCGCGCCGACCGCGGCCATGTCGAGAACGCCGGCGGCATCCAGGACGACGACCTGGAGTGGGAACGTGTCGCGCTCTCCCGGATCGAGCGGATGGGGAGTCTTCCCGGCGATCCGGACGCCCTGCCGCCCCGGGCTCTCTCCCGCGGAGCGCCCCAACTGGGAACCCTCGGCGGCGGAAACCACTTCATCGAATTTCAGCGGGTCGATCGGGTATACCGAAACGACGTCGCCGAGCGGCTCGGCATCCGCGAAGGCCAGCTGGTGATCATGATCCACTCCGGCTCCCGCGGGCTGGGACACGAGGTGGGCGGTCATTTCATGCAGGCGGCGCGGCGGTACGATGCTGAAAAGAAGATTCCGATCCCGTCGGCGCAGCTCGCCATCCTGCCGCTCGGCGGCGGGCTGGCCCAGAGCTATTTGGGCGCCATGAACGCCGCCGCCAACTACGCCTTCGCCAACCGCGCCGCCATGGCCATGCTGGCGCGCCAGGTGATGCGCCGGCGCTTCCCGGGCATCGAACTGCGCACGGTATACGACGTGGCCCACAATCTGGCGGCTGTCGAGGAGCATGGGGGGCGCAGGCTCATGATCCACCGCAAGGGAGCGACGCGTGCGTTCCCAGCCGAGCGCATGCAGGGGACGCCGTTTGCCGATGTGGGGCAGCCGGTGCTCATTCCCGGCTCCATGGGGACGGCCTCCTATCTTCTGCGCGGAATCGCAGAGGGCGCGGCGGCGCTGTTCTCCACCAACCATGGAGCGGGGCGCGTCATGTCGCGTACCGCGGCCGCGGGCAAAGGCCGGGGAAAACGTCGGCGGGGCGGGGGGCTGATTTCGGATGAGGCGTTTCGCCAGAGCATGGCCGGGGTGTGCCTGATCTGCGAGGACGCCCGCGGCATCAAGGAGGAGGCGCCGGCCGCCTACAAGGACATCGACCGGGTGATCGAGACGGTCTGCGGCGCGCGTCTGGCGGAGGCGGTGGCGCGGATGGTGCCCCTGGCGGTTCTCAAAGGTTGACCCTCGCGGGGCCGGTCTGGTACCTTCTGGCACCGGGATATTCGATACCCATCCACGGAGGAACCCATGGCCGAAGCGGCTCAAACCGTCACTACCAAGCAACTTCGGGAGGAGATCCGCGGCGTTCTCAGCGCTCTCTATGCCGCCGCAAAGGCGGGCAACCGGACCCGCCTCTCCGAGGCGGGCGCTCTCATCAAGATCCCGCTGTCGCTGGATTTCGTGGACTATTTCAAGTTCCTGCGCCGCTACAACTACGTGGCCATCGACCGCACCGACCAGTCGCTGGAACTGACCAACGAGGGAAAGTCCATCGTCGATCAGGGGCCGGACGACGAGTTCAACAAGGACATGTCGCAACACTTCGCGCGCTTCATCAACGACGAGCCGGAGGAACAGCTCATCGATCTCTCGGAGGATACCGGCGAGCAAAAGATCCCGGTCGAGGGCGGCAGCGAGGAAGCGCCGTTCCCGCCGGTGGCGGCATCCGCTCCTGGTCCGGGCGGAACCGCCCGTTCCGGCTGGGTGGAAGCCAAGGAGCCCAGGGCCGACGCGCGCAGCGACTCCCGGCCGGATCTGAAGACCGCCCAGGATCCGCGCAAAGACGGCGTGCCCTATCCCATGGGCGGCAAGTCCGAGCCCAAGTACGTCCGCTACGAAGCCATCGGCAACGGCGGCATCGGAACGGTGTACCGCGCGCGCCACAGCTCGCTCGCGCTCGACCTGGCCATCAAGGAGATCAAGGATCTCTTCAGCTATTTCAACTTCTTGCAGCGCTCCGAGGTGGTCAAGCACTTCCGCGAGGTGGTCGGCCAGATGGCGCTGCTCAACCATCCGCTGATCGTGCGCGTGCTCGACCAGAACGCCGATGTGGCGCATCCGTTTTTCGTCATGGAGATGCTTCCGGGCGGCAACCTGCGACAGCTCATCGCGAAGGGGGAGATACCGGTCGAGCGCGCGCTGATCTGCTTTTTGCAGATCTGCTATGCGCTCCAGGCCGCTCACCAGGCCTCCGTCATCCACGGCAACTTGAAGCCCGAGAACATCCTCTTCGATGCCCAAGGCAACGTCCGGGTGGCCGACTTCGGAATGACCCGCCTCCTGCAGACCGACAGCGACCGGCCGGTGCCGCAGGTGGTCACCGGCACCTTGGGTTATCTGTCGCCCGAACAGATGCGGCCGGGAGGGCAGCCCTCGCTGCTGTCGGACATCTACTCGCTGGGGATCATGTTCTACGAGATGCTGACCGGGAACCTCCCCGGACGGCGCTCGCCGCTGCCGTCCGAGGTCAACAAGGAACTCTCCAAGGACATCGACACGCTGTTCGACAAGATGACCCGGGACCGTCCGGAAGAGCGCTACCCGGACGTGGGCGCGGTGCTCACCGATTTCTACAATTTCCACAAGGACGGGCGCTACCTGAAGTCCGGCCGCATCATCCTGCTGGCCGCTGCGCCCTGAGCCCGGCGTTGCCTGCGACGAGAGGTTTTCATGTCGAACGAACCGCCGGAAAGCCCATCCTGGGGATTCGATCGCATCGTCCCGGAGGGCATCAAGCGCGCTGTGCTCGCGGGAGTGGGCACGCTGTTCATGTCGGAGGAGGGGATCCGATCGGTGCTGGGAGACATGAAGCTGCCCAAAGAGGTGGCGCAGTTCATCCTCAGTCAGGCGGCCAAGACCAAGGACGACCTCTTTCGGGCCCTGACGCGCGAGGTGCGGGAGTTTCTCGAGTCGGCACGGCTTTCGGAAGAACTCAAGAAGCTGCTCTCGGAAACCGCCGTGGAGATCCGCACCACGGTGCGTTTCGTCCCGGCCGGAGGGCGGATGCGGCCCAAGACCCGGACCCGCGTCCAGGTGCGCTCGCGCCGCAAGCCGGGCCGAGAAGACACCGGTGGAACCGACGGCGAGAACGGGCCGCCATCCGAGAAGACGGGCGGGAAGGACGCATGAGGTTCGTGGCGGGGATCGGTATCGGCCTGCTGCTGGCGATACTCGGGGCGTGCTCTTCGGGCTATCAACAAGGTCGCTGCGATCCGGGGTACCTCGAGGTGGACGGCGAGTGCCGGCTCGCCGTGGGCCAGCCCTGCCAGAAGGACGCCGAATGCCTGGGGCGGTCCTGCCTCCACCCGCAAGATCTGCCGCCGTTCTGCTCCATCTCCTGCCGCGACCACGACGATTGTCCCAGCGGCTTCTTTTGCTCCGAGCCGTTCGGGCGCCATTGTTATCCCGGCCAGCCGCCGCTGCCGTGCACGGACGACTCGGCATGCCAGCCGTGCCAGCGTTGCCGGGAAGGCGAGTGCCGCGCGCTCACGGGATGCCGGACTTGCGCGGGGGACACCGACTGCCCCTCCTGCCTACGGTGCGAAACGGGCGAATGTTCTCCCGTCGCCGGCTGCAAAGTCTGCGCTTCCGACACCGACTGCCCGGCATGTCAGGAATGCGACGCCCGAGGCGAGTGCCGTCGAAAAGCCGGTTGCATCCTGTGCCAGTCGTCGGACGATTGCCCGGGGTGCGATGAGTGCCGAACCGGCGCCTGTGTCGCCATCGAGGGGTGCGGCAGCGATCCGTGCTTCAACGACTCCTTCTGCCCGCCCCGCACCCGCTGCCTTTTCGACGCCACGCTCGGACACTCCGCTTGCCTGCCGATCGGGCTTGCGCTCGGCGCGGATTGCGAGCGGGGAGGAGACGCGGTGTGCCGGGAAGGCATCTGCGCAGTTTTTCCCGACGGAAGCCTGCATTGCAGCCGGTCGTGCCTGGAAGACACCGGCTGCCCGGATGGCTACGTGTGCGGCTACGATCCGCTCTGTCGCCGCGTCTGCATCGTCCCGCAGGCATCGCTTCCGGGGCCATCCTGCCGGCGCGACGCCGATTGTTCCGGCGGCCGGGTGTGCGCGCCACTGCTCGATAATTTCGGCACCGTGGCGCTTCGTTGCCAGGAGCCGCTGCCATGCGCCGGATCCAGCGGCGATCCCTGCCCGCAAGACGGCCGCTGCCGGAGCCGGCTGTGCACTCCTGAAGGCTATTGTTCGCCCCCGTGCCAGAACGACCTCGATTGTCCGGTGGGGTTCTTGTGCGACGAGATCGAGATGCCCGTTCTGGGCACGACCGTCTCCCTGTCCGTTTGCGCCACCCGCGAGTCCGTCCGCGCCGACCTGGGCGAGATCTGTCCCGCGGGAGACTCCGATTGCGAGAGCGGGATGTGCCTGCATTTCCCCGCCGGCGGCCCCCACGCGTTCTGTTCCATTCCTTGCTCCGGCGCGGGCGCGGACTGCCCCGATCGTTATCTCTGCCTGACGGGTGCCGAACCTCCAGTCGAAGCATGCCTCCCGGACGTTCTCGACGGCGCCTGCGGCTCGAACGCCGATTGCCCGCCCGAACAGGTGTGCGTGCTCTCCGGGACGCTGGCGGGGCCGACTTGCCGCGACCCGTTCTCCTCCGGTGCCGAGCCCGGGGAGGTTTGCAACGAGACTCGGCCCTGCCGAAATTTTCTCTGCCTCGCGGAGGGGTTGTGCGGCGCGGTGTGCCGGAGCGGCTCGGACTGCCCGGTCGGCTTCATCTGCGACTACGTCGAGACCATGCTCGAGACCGGGCAGAAGGTCTTCTCACGGATCTGCGTGCCCGACCCGGGAAGCATGAGGCCTTGCCGGATCGACGGCGACTGTCCGGCGGCCGAGGTCTGCACGCTCGAACTCAACCCCTGGGGCAGCGGTCTCGAAGGCCGCTGCGCCCCGCGCTGGCCGACCGGCGCGCTGGGTCAGGCGTGCGCCGCCGCCTTCGATTGCGAAAACCGCATCTGCCCCGCGAACGGCGCTTGCACCCGCCTGTGTCTTTCCGACGGCGACTGCCCGGCGCCGTTCGAGTGTGTTCCGTTGCGGGTGAGTCCCTGGCCGGGGGCCAGCTTCTCCATTCTGGGGTGTCGCGATCTCGGCCGGGGAGAACTCGGAGATCCGTGTCCCCATGGCGCTCCGGATTGCGTCAGCGGAATCTGCTTCCACTCCGCCGACCTGGAGCCATACTGTAGCGCCGTGTGCCAGGGCGATCAGGATTGCCCGGCGGCCGGCATGTATTGCGGCGGCGGTTCGCCGCGGTATTGCGAGAAGGGATGACCCGCGAATGGCGCCCGAGACACTCGAACCGCCCTCGCCGGATTCGGCTCTGTCCGGGCGCGCCCGCTGGCGCAGGGTCGCGGCCGTCCTTTGCCTGGGGTTGGGCGTCGGTCTGGCGCTGGCGACGTTCTTTCGCTCCCGTCCGGTCGAGGTGACGCTGGAGTTTTGGCTGCCCGCGGAGCGGTTCCAGGGCGTGCGGGAGCTCTTCGTCTCCCTGCGCGCGCCGGACGGCACTCCGGTCAGCGAGAGCGTCTTTTTTCGAAAAGACGGCCAGGATTGGCGAGATCCGCTGCGCCATTCCCTGCGCCTGCCCCGGGGCTCCTATCGGGTCACGGCCAACGCCCGTTGCGCGGAGGGAGACCTCCGCTGGCAGCGAGAGATACGGATCGAGCAGGAGGGGACGCAGCGCTTCTCCTGGAACGCACCGTGAGGTATGCCCATGCCGGGACGAACCTTCGAATCGGATGAGGATCGGCTGGCCCACGAGCTCCTGCGCCGGCTGGACGAGCAGGGCGATGCCGATTCGCGCGGAGCGGCGCTGCTCATCCGAGAAGTCATGGAGAACCTCATCACCCTGCGCAAGGTGGTCACCGATTATCCCTCTCTGCTTAAGCCGTACCGCGTTGCCGGCCAGGATCGGAACGTGCACACGCTGGTCCAGGCCATCTGCGACAGCAACCCGTACACCATCGAGGCCCACATGCCGACTCGCGCGGTGGTGGGCCGCGCCTACCTGGTGGCGAAGATCAACCTGTTCAGAACCCTGCTGCGCATCGCCCGGCACTCGTTGGTCGGCGTCTCGGATGCCAGCCTGGAACCGGAGCTGACCCGCCTGCTTCGGGTGCTCATCACCACGCTCATCGCCGAGGACATCCTGGTGGCCATCGCTTCGGATGTCCGCGCCGAGGCCGAGTTGCGGCGCAAGGCGGTGTACCTGCTGGTGGACCTCTGGGAACATCGTCAGGCGCGTACGGTGCAGGACTTCTTTCCGCTGCTGGACTCGGTATGGGAGGCCAAGACGCGGGTCACCATCTCCTACGGGACGCTCTCCGGCACGGCCGAGATTCTCAGCCTCATGAGGGAGGGGTGCGATCCCGAGGTGATCGACTACTTCACCCGGGAGCACATCTCCGAGGACGAGCGCCAGGCGCTGCTCGAACTGGTGTTCAATGCCACCTTCGAGGAACTCCAGACCATGCGCCGCTGGATGAGCCGACACCGCAAGGACGTGCTCGCGCCCAAGGACGTGGCGCGCATCTTCAACGTGCCTGAGGCGCGGCTGCATCAGACCATCAGCAACACCCAGGACATGTTCTTCACCTTCCGCGAGCGCCAGGTGAACGCCTACCACCGAAATCTCCACGACCTGCCCGGCCCCAAAAAGACCGCGGAAGAATACCTGATGATCTACTACCTGCGGCAGTCCGATATCCCCCCACCGCAGGAATTACGGCCCGCCACCCCGTCGGTGCCCTGAGCCCACCGCCGGGTTCGTCCTTGCGCGGCTTTGCAACCGAGTCCCGCCGACCGGCGGGAGTTCAGCGGCTTCAACCCGCGCGTCCGCAGCGGGCCGCCAGATCGGGCAAGAAAAATCTCGAGATGAAATCCGGGTCGAGGGTGGCGCGGGCCAGTTGCGGTTCTACCTCCAGCACGCGGGAGAGCCAGTATTGCGCGATGGGCTCTCTGGTATGATCTTTCGCCAGCTCGCGGACGAGGGGAAGGCACAGGTCCCTCTGGTAGGCGTTCCACAGGCTCTTGATGGCGTGATCGAATGCCGCGGGACGGGCCCGGGGTCGGAGCCGACGGATGCGGGCCAGCAGCGGAGCCGGGTCGCGAGTGCGTTGGTAGCGGAGAACCTCCCGGGAGATCGACGGCAGCAACAGCGCCCAGACCAGCGCGACGAAGGCGGCGGCCCCGATGGCGATGAAGAGGATTTCCTTCATGGAGCGGCCTTCGCTTCGGCGCTGGCTCGAATGCTCTGGGCCACCTTCCGGCCCAGGGATTCGCAGGCGGCCAGATCCTCGGCCTTCGGCTGCCACTTGGCGCGAACGCTCTCGGCGACCAGAGGGATCTTGCAGGCCAAGAGGTGCTCCTCGATGTGCTTGGTGGACTCGCCGCTCCAGCCGTAGCTTCCGAAGGCCGCGCCCACCTTGTTCTTGAACCTCAGGCCCTTGAGGTCGTGCAGCAGGGGTGCGAGGGTGGGAAGGTACGAGCCGTTCACGGTGGGGGAGCCCAGGATAATCGCCCGGGCCTGGAAGATCTCGGTGATGAGGTCGTTGCGATCGGTGGCCGCGGCGTGGAAGAGCTTGTGCGCCACCCCCTCCGCGGCGAGGCCCTTCGCCACCGCCTCGGCCATGCGCCGCGTGGCGTTCCACATGGTGTCGTAGATGACCAGCGCCATCGGCCGGGGTTTCTGCTGGGCCCACTCGCGATACTTGTCGACGATCTGCAAGGGTCGTTCCTTCCAGATCACGCCGTGGCTGGGAGCGATCATGTCCACCGGCAGGCCCAGGGCGAGCACCTCGTCGATCTTCTTGATGACGAAATCCGAAAATGGCGTGAGGATGTTGGCGTAGTACTTCAGCGCCTCCTGGTACAGCTCCTCGGTGTCCACCCGATCGTTGGTGCGAAAGGCGGTGGCGTAGTGCTGGCCGAAGGCATCGTTGCTGAGCAGAACGTTGCGTCCTGATACATAGGTGAACATGCTGTCGGGCCAGTGGAGCATCGGCGCCTCGACAAAGACCAGCTCGATGCCGTTGCCCAGCGGGATCTTGTCGCCGGTCTGCACGGCCTTGAAGTTCCACTTCTCGTGATAGTGACCGGGAATGCTTTCGGCCCCTCGCCTGGATACCACCACGGTCGCGTTGGGGCACAGCCGCACCAGCTCCGGCAGACTGCCGGAATGGTCGGGTTCGGCGTGGTTGGCCACGACGAAATCGATGGCCGCCGGGTCGATCGCCGAGCGCACATTATCGATAAACTCCCGTGCGAACGGTCCCCAGGCCGTGTCGACCAGCGCGGCCTTTTCTCCTCGTATGAGATACGAGTTGTAGGTCGAACCGCGGTGGGTCGATAGCTCGTGTCCGTGAAACAGCCGCAAACCCCAGTCCACCACACCGGTCCAGAAAACGTCTTTTACGAGTTCGACGGCCATGGTTCCTCCAGGCGGCGGGGTAGGGATCCCGCCTCGAATTCACTACACAATACATCCGGATTGGAACCTGTCAACCGATCGAGGATCAACCTTCCAAGAAGCGGCCCAGCAACCAATAGGACACCGCTGCGATGACTCCCGAGGCGGGGATGGTGAAGATCCATGCCCAGATGATCCGCCCGGCCGTGATCCAGCGCACCGAGCGCATGCCCCTCTCGATGCCGACGCCGACGATGGCCCCGGTGATGGTGTGGGTCGTGGAAACCGGGATACCCAACTCGGAGACGGCCAGGATGGTCACGCCACCACCGGTCTCGGCGGCGAAGCCGTTGATCGGTTCGAGCTTGGTGAGCTTCATCCCCATGGTGCGCACGATGCGAAAGCCGCCAAACAGCGTCCCGGCGGCGATCATGGCGTGGCACAGAAAGATGATCCAGATCGGCATATGATCGTGGACCGAAAGCTGGCCGCCAGCCACGAGGAGCGCGAAGAGGATCCCCATGGTCTTCTGGGCGTCGTTGGTGCCGTGCGAGAACGAGTAGATGGCCGCGGAGACAAGCTGAAGCTTGCGGAAGACCTGGTTCACATTGCGCGGGGATGCCCCGCGCGAGAGCCAGTAGGTGATCTTCTGGATGCCCACGGCCAAGACGACGCCGATGAGGGGCGAGAGCACGATGAAGGCCAATACCTTGGTGAGACCGGCGCCGATGAGCAGCCCGGTGCCGCCGTACACCAGAGCGGCACCGGCGTAGCCGCCGATGAGAGCATGGGAGGACGACGAGGGAAGCCCCAGCCACCAGGTGATGAGGTTCCAGGCGATGGCCCCGATGAGCCCGCACAGGATCACCGCCACGGTGATGGACTCGGTGTGGACCACGCCCTTGCCCACGGTCATGGCCACGTCGGTGCCGAAGGTGAAGGCGGCGACGAAGTTGAAGAAGGCTGCCCAGGCCACAGCCAGCCGGGGAGAGAGCACCCGGGTGGAGACAACCGTGGCGATGGAGTTGGCGGCGTCGTGAAAGCCGTTGACAAAGTCGAAGCCCAACGCGGCCAGGAAGGTCACCACGATGAGGACGGTCATGGATCCTCCGTTTCGCGGTCGGGGCGCCTCAGGAGTGTTCCATGGTGATGCCCTCGATGACGTTGGCCACGTCCTCGCATTCGTCGATGCCCCGCTCCACGATCTCGAAGATCTCCTTGAGCTTTATGACCTCGAGCGGCTTGTCGGCGAAGTCGTCGAACAGCGCGGCCACGCCCGCGTGGACGATCTCGTCCCCCTCGTTTTCCAACCGGTGGATCTCCTTGAAGATTTCTCTCAGCTCGTTGGCGTGCTTCCGGCCGTGCTGCAGCTTCTCGACAGCGATGAGCACCTGGGAGGCCGCCTTTTCGAGCACGCGCGCCAGTTCGGTCAGGCGGGCGGGTACGGCGATGAGCTTGAAGCGGAGCATGCGGCTGGCCGCGGTTTCGGCGCAGTCCATCACGTTGTCCATCTTGCTCACCAGCGTCATGATCTCATCTCGGTCCAGGGGCGTGATGAAGGTGCGGTGGATCAGGTCGATGGTCATGTGAGTGACGCTATCGCACTCGTGCTCGTATTCCTTGATGCATCGCACCCGCGACTCGGCCTCCTCGGGCCATTGGGCACAAGCCTCGACCAGCAACTTGGTGCCGGATTGCATGGTCTTTGCGTGACGGCCAAAGAGTTCGAAGAAGCCGTAGTCTTTGGGACGCATCTTGGACCAGATCATATAAGAACCTCCCTCGACAACGCGGGTGTCTTGTATTCTCTTGCCGGCTCATTGTCAACCGTGGCGTATCGTAAATAAAACCATTAGATATCAAATAGATACGCTCGACGAGAAGGGGCGTTTCGGAGAGCTTCCTCGTGCCATCGATTTTGACCTTTGGACACTTGCACAACGGATCCGGACGACACTATAATCCGCCGGGCCCTGGCGGAGGGAATGTCATGAGTCGATGGCTTTTTTCTCTTGGAATCGGTCTTGTCTGTCTCTGTCTGTCCGCCTGCGCGAGAAGCAGGTTCGAGTCGTTTCCCGACGCTGCGCCTCCCGACCGAACCAGGGCTGAAAAGCTCTGGGCCGACTATCTCGAGGTCCTGTCGGATCCGGCCCTGGCGCAGGACCCGTTGCTGGCGGCGCGGTTGTTTTCGCGTCAGGTTCTGCTGCAGGTGGACGAGGCCGATTTTCAAAAAAGGCTGCTGATTTTTTCCAAGCGGCGATCCGCCCTGGATGGCACGAGCGTGAAGGCGCTCAAGAACACCCCGGATGGGCTGGTGCTGGTCATCGAATCCAAGGCGGGCGAGGCGGGCATTCCGGTGGTCAAGGAAGGGGATGGGATGCGCTTTGCGGAAATCACCGCATCCACTGGCGAGTGGTCCAAACCCGCAAAGGCCCTGCCCGCCAGCGCCTCGGAGCCTTCGCTGCTTTCGATCAAGGTCCTGCTCCGCGACGAGAATGCCGATGTCGGCGAGCGCCTGCGGGCGGCGGTGGCGCTGGCCCAGAGCCGGGAACGGGCGGTGATCGTGTCGGCGCAGAAGACGGTGCAGAACCCGATCGTGCGGCAGGGACTGGCTCTGGCGCGTGTCAAACTGGACGGTTCGGACGAGTCATTCTTGAAAAACTTTCCGACCGACGCCGAGGGGTTGCGCGCCATGCAGCGGGCCGACTCGGCCATCTTCGAGGAGATGCTCACCAAGCTTTCCAACATGGGAGCACTGGTGGAGGAGCCGCCGGCCAACGAGATCCTCTTTCGGGTTGCCGCCGGCGCGCCTCCGGAGATGCGGGCTCGACTGGGGCGAGCGCTCTATGACATGGCCGAGCTGGGGCCGGCCCGCTTCGCCAACGCCTTCAAGAACCTGGTCAAGGATCCCAAGACCGATCCCGCCCTGGCGCTCTACGCCGAGGAGTTCCGCCAGAAAAAAGACGCCCCCAAGCTGCTGGCCTTCTTGAAAAAATTCGCGGCCGAGGGAGCGTCGGAGGAGCAGAAGCTCTGCCGCTCCATCTTGGCCTGGCTTCAGAAGATTCGCTAGAGCGGCTCAGCACCGCTGGAGACAAGCTCATGCCCAGAGAAAAATTCGATCCGTACCAGGATCTGCTCAACATCCGAAATCGATTCATGGAGCTGCTCGACCGGTCCTTTCGTGAGGAACTGTTGGTCGAGAGAATCGAGGAATCCGAGAGCTGGACGCCGGTGGCGGATTTTTACGCCACCGAGGACGCACTGGTGCTGGAGCTCGAAATCCCGGGAATGAACCGGGATGACATCGACATCAGCTTGCAAGGAAAGCAGCTCCTGATCCGCGGCTACCGTCCGATGGCGCTCGGTGCGGGAAAGGCCACCGTTCATCGCATGGAGAGACGCCACGGCCCGTTCCGTCGCTCGGTGGAAATCCCGGCGCCGATCGATGCCGACCGGATCCAGGCGAGGTACGCGGACGGTGTTCTCACCGTGCACCTGCCGTACCAGGATCGCAAGCAGGACAAGAAGATTCCGGTGGCCCTGGACCAAGGATAGGCGATGGCGGACTACTACCAGACCCTCGGCCTCTCCAGGAACGCCAGCGAAAAGGAGATCAAGAGCGCCTACCGGCGCCTGGCGAAGAAATACCACCCGGATGTGAATCCCGGCGACAAGGCGGCGGAAGAGCGTTTCAAGCAGATTTCAGAAGCCTACGAGGTGCTCTCGGACAAGAAGCTGAGAGAACAATACGATCGGGTGGGCCACGCCGCCTGGAAGGCCGGCTGGAAGAACGCGCCGCCGCCGGGGGCGACTGGGTTTTCGGGAGATGACATCTTCGGCAGGCGCAGCGGACAGACCCGGAGCTATGGCTTTCCGGGGTTCGGCGGCAGCGTGCGCTACGAAGGCGTCGAGGATCTCGGCGGTGCCTTCGAGGACATTCTCGGCGGGATCTTCGGCCAGCGATTCGGCGGACGGCGGGCCTCCGCTCGTGGCCCCGCACGCGGAGAGGATCGCTTGACGCAGATGAACATCGGCATGCGCGAGGCGGTGCTCGGCTCCCAGCGGGTGATCACTTTCTCGGATGACAGCGGCGAAGCGCAGACTCTGGCGGTCAATATTCCAGCGGGCGTTCGCGAGGGCCAGAAGATCCGGCTGGCGGGAAAGGGAGCGCCCGGGCGGCGGGGCGGACCGCCGGGCGACTTGCTCATCGAGATCCGCTTCGATCCGGACCCGCGGTTTGTTCGCGAGGGCGACGATCTCACGGTGGATCTCGAAGTACCCTTTTCGACGGTGGCGCTCGGCGGCGAGGCGACCGTCGAGACGCTCGAAGGTCCGGTCGATTTGCGCATCCCGCCCGGCACGCAGGGCGGGCAGCGGCTGCGACTGCGAGGCAAGGGGCTCCCTTCCGGCGGCGGTTCGCGCGGCGATCTCTACGCCCGGATTCGCGTCCGGGTGCCGAAACGGCTCGACGCCGAAGGGCGCAAGCTGGTCGAGAAGCTGAAGCGCTACGAGTGATCCGACTTTCCGAACATCTCAGATCAACCATCCGCATCGCGTCAAACGCCTTTGCACCTTCCGGTCCATCGCCAGAGAGCTAGTCGTATCCGTGGAGAGGCCCATGTCGTGTCGTTGTCCTGCGATTCCGCCGCCAGCGGCGCGCGAGCCACTCTTGCGAAGGACCGGGACCGGGGGGAATCTCGGACGGGGAGGGGACCAACCGAGAACGCTCAGAACTCGATCTCCAGCGGGCTCTTGTTCCCGGACATGATGGACTCGGCCACGGCGCCGACGTGCGGCATGTAGTTGTCGATGAAGAACTTCATGCTGTGGATCTTTCCGTCGTAGTAGCGCGCCTCGGGGTTTTCGGCGATGAGCTGTTTTTGCTTCTCCGGCGTGCCGGCACCCTCCATTGCGGAAAGCTTCTTGTGGGCCAGCACCGCCATGTCGGCGAGGAAGTATCCCAGCGTCACCGTGCCGAAAAGGTCGAGGAAAGGGCTGGCCCATAGCACCGGGTAGTACACATCTCCCTGCATCCCGGCCTGCTGCAAGTGCATCACCACCTGGGTGAGTTGGTCGCGGGCCCGCTCCAGCTTCTGGATGTGGCCTCCCAACGACGGGTGCTCTCGGTGCTCGTTGATGAAATCGTTGACCCGCATCAAAAAGGTCATGAACAGCAGGCCGCCCTTGGCCGAGATCTTCCGGCCGAGCAGGTCGAGGGCCTGGATCCCGTTCGTGCCCTCGTAGATGGATGCGATCTTGGCATCGCGGCAGTACTGCTCGACCGGATACTCCTGGCAATAGCCGTAGCCGCCGAACACCTGGATCCCCAAGGCGGTCATCTCGAAGCCGCGGTCGGACAGGTATGCCTTGACCACCGGGGTGAGCAACTCCAGCATGCTCTTGTAACGGTTGCGTTCGTCCTCGTCGTCCGACGCCTCGCTGAGATCCGCGGCGAAGGCGGCGAAGTACAGCAAGGCGCGCATTCCTTCCGTGAAGGACTTCATGGTCAGGAGCATGCGTCGGACATCCGGGTGGCGGATGATGGGAACGCGCGGGGCGTTGACATCCTTCATGGCGGCGATGTCCACGCCCTGAATGCGCTCGCGGGCATACTGCAACGCCTCCAGGTAGGAGGCCGAGGCGGTGCTCACGCCCTGGAGCCCGACGCCGATGCGCGCCTCGTTCATCATCAGGAACATGTACTTGATGCCCTCGTTCTCTTCGCCGATGAGCCAGCCGCGGCAAGGTCCGTCACCGCCGAACACCATGGTGCAGGTGGGAGAGCCGTGGATTCCCATCTTGTGCTCGATGTTGCCGCAAAGCACGTTGTTGGGCTGCCCCGCGTTTCCGTCGGCGTCCGGCAGGAACTTGGGAACGAGAAACAGGCTCACTCCCTTGATCCCGGCCGGGGCGCCCTCGATGCGGGCCAGCACCAGGTGGACGATGTTCTCGGTCATGTCGTGATCGCCGGCCGAGATGAAGATCTTCTCGCCCTCGATGAGGAAATGATCGCCCTCGCGCCGGGCCTTGGTCTTGAGATCGCCGACGGCCGAGCCCGCGCCGGATTCGGTCAGGCACATGGTGCCGCTCCAGACCCCGGAGATGAGCTTGTCGAGGTAGATCTTCCGCATCTCCTCGGTTCCGTAGATTTCGATGACATGGGCGGCGGCGCGCGACAGGCCGGGCGTCATCAAAAAGGCCACGCTGGCCGCGGCATGGACCTCTCCCAGAGCCGTGGAAATCACCATGGGCAATCCCTGGCCGCCATGCTCCTGAGCCGCGGTGACGCCCACCCAACCGCCTTCGCAGAACTCCTTGTAGGCCTGCTTGTGCTGCGGCGGGACGGTGACCTTGCCCTTGTCGAAAAAGACGCCCTGGCGATCGATGACCGTGTTGAGAGGCGCAAGCTTCTCGGTGGCAAACTTGATGGTCTCATCCAGCACCATGTCGAAGAGTTCGCGATTGAACTCCGCGTACTTGGCAAACTTGGTCAGCCTCTCGACATCGAGGTATTCGTACAGGCAGAACTGGATATCCCGCTTGTCCACGGCAAATGGGCTCATCGATCTCCTCCTCGAAGGGGGGTTGGAATAACGCAGCGAGTCTAGGAAGCTTTGACTCCAATGTCAACAAGTATCTTGGTTGAAAGAAGCATCAAAAAACCCCGGGCCTGTCCCAAAACCCCGGGCCTGTCCCCAACTTTTCCCAACTTTTTCGCAATTAATCCAGGTTGTTACAACTGAGCGCAGGGGTCCCGTCGCCCAACCGAACGAGAACTACTGGTCTTTCTTTTCTTTGGATATTGCGTTCTTGTCCGGCGGGCGGCTGGTTGAGCCGATGGCTCCAGCCTTGATGAGCCTGAAAAGGTGCGGCCAGCCGAAGATCAGCGGATGCCGGCGCTGGCGCTCCGTCACCTCGAGCTTGATGCCCTTGGTGCGTTCGATCTTGGCCAGGATGATGTCCACCCATTCGTCCACCGTAATCAGGAACTTAGGCCAGCGCAGAATCCCACGGATGCGGCTCTTCTTGAGGAACCAGGCCAGCCGGAGGCCGCGCAGGAAGCGGGCCAGTCGTCCTCCGGTTGGCTCGAACCCGCCATTGCCGAGCGATCGCACCCAGTGTTGTCGCTCGGCATGGCCGTCGAGCAATCTCGGGATGACCGCGTCGTAGTACGCTTTCTCAGCGGCATAGAGCTTCGGAACCTTGGAAGCCGCCTCCACTCGCGTCTCGCCGGCGTAGGACAGGTTGAGCGTGGCCAGCACGAACTGCTCTCGGTCGAACGGTCCGCTCATCCCGCGCAGGGCCCATGGAACGCAGCTCGCCACCGCGTTGGCGCAACAGTCGAGCAGCCGCCGCCGGCTCTCTTCGTCTCGGGCGTAGACCAAAGATACGCGCTTGCAGAATCGTCCCAGGATGTAGATGTCCTTGGCGCGCCGCGACGTTTCGCGCTCGAACCGGCGCAAGGATACCAGGTTGTATTTGCAGTTGCGCCGCTCGTCCAGGCGCAGGTGGTAGATGTGCGGCGGCAGGAAGTGCGCCCACAACCAGTGGCTGAACCGTCGAAACACCTTGCGATAGCCGTCGGTGATGACGAAAAAATCCGGGAAACTGGTCTGGGACTTGGTCACGTCCGAAAGCATGCTCCCGTACATGAAGATACCGACCACGCGCTCACCGTAGGTCTGCAAGATGCGGTCGATGTACGGGGAGACATCGATCGGGGGAGGGGTGAGCATGCGCTCGGCCACAATGTCGCGAACCGGAACCGCTTCCATGAGTCAGCCTCTGTACCAGCGGCAACCGGCGCTGTCAACGACGGCGAATCCGCCGGCTTGACAGCCGAGAGCGGGTCTGTTAGAAGCCTGCCGTTCGGTTGCGCCGGGGCGTAGCGCAGCCTGGTAGCGCACTTGCTTGGGGTGCAAGTGGTCGCTGGTTCAAATCCAGTCGCCCCGATCGAGAGGAGCCCTCGGGCTCCTCTTTCTTTTTGGGTTCGCGTCTTGACCCGCATCGAGCGAAAAAGCTAGCATCATGTGAGTCGGTATCGCGGGCAGCGATGCCTGCTCCGAGGAGGCGGCAATGGTCCAGCACAGACTGTTGGGCATTGTGATATTGGTCTCGGCGGCAGCGGCCTGTTCGGACTCGACCACGGGACCGGATTCGTCGGTCGTCATTTGCGATCGCGACGAGGCCTGTCCGTACGGCCAGTACTGCAACAACGGCGTCTGCCAGAGCGTCGTCACTCACTGCGACGACGGCGGCAGTTGTCCGGATGGCCTGGTTTGCCGCCACGGAGCTTGCGTTGCGGTCGAAAGCGACGGTGGCGATGGCGGCGACGATGGTGGCGAGGACGGAGGAGATGGCGGAGCCGATCTGGGTCCCGCGCCCGACATCCATGTCCAGTCTCCCGCTGGCTCGGGCGATCCACCGGTCTACCAGCTCAACTTCGGCAACGTGTTGGTGGGCCAGACCGTCTCGGGCGAGATCGTCCTGGAAAACCGCGGCGATGCCGATCTGCGCCTCATCCAGCTCAATTTCGAGATGGGGCCCGGGGCCGCGGATTTCTTCCTGCCGCCGGAAATCGTCAACGCCTTGCCGATCGTGGTGGCGCCCGGCGCCCAGAGTACCATCGTGGTGAACTACCGCGCCTCCGACGGTCTGACCGACAACGCCATCCTGGACATCATCTCCAACGATCCGGACGAGCCTTTGCTCAAGATCCACCTCCTCAGCGAGTTCAAAGGCGAGCCGGGTGTCGCGGTGTCGCCACTCTCGCTTGCCTTTGGCGATACCCCGGTCGGGCAGGAAAGCCAGCCTCTTTCGTTTCTGATCGCCAACCAGGGGTCGGGCAACGCGGTGCTGACGGTGCAGGACGTCCGGATGGAGCTGCCCGCCAATCCGGACTTCTCGGTGACGGTCCGCAACTCGAACGGCGATCCGGTCGTCTTCCCGGAGCTCCTCAACCGTGGTGACACGCTGACCGCAACCGTCGTCTTCCACCCGACGCTACGGCAGGCTCTCTCGGACAACGTGTTGATCATCTCCGACGATCCCGATGCGGCGGACCAGCTTCTCAAGGTCGGCGTGAGCGGCAGGGGTGTTACCGGCGATCTCTCCGTTCAGCCCAGCCCGGCCGATCTGGGCCGGATCCGGGTCGGGCAACACGGCGAGCAAACCCTGACCCTTTCGAACGCAGGTGGCGCCGAGTTTTCGCTGACAGGACTCTCGCTGACAGGCCTGAGCTCGGACTGGAGCCTGACCAGCAGCGACCTCGACATTCCCAACCTCGGGATCAACCCCCACCAATTGCTACCGTCTCAATCAGTCACGGTGCGGATTGGCTTCGATCCGCGGGACGCCGGCTTGCAGGAGGGCCTGCTGGAAATCTCCAATACCTCCCCCGAGCCTCTGCGCCAGGTGGTGGTCCGCGGATCCGGCTTCATCCCGCCCAGGGTCAGGACCATTCCCGATCCGCCGCTGCTGGTCTTCGGCAACGTCCAGTTCGACATGCTCTCCGGCCAGCGGGAAAGCAAGGAGCTGGAGCTCGTGATCGAGAATATCGGCGGCGAACCCCTGCACATCACCCAGATCCAGCGCTCCTCCTCGACCACCACCGAATACACCTTCCGCCCGTCCTCGATCCCGCCCGTCGATGTTGGGCAGCAGACGTCGGTACGGGTTGCCTTCTCTCCCCAGGACGATGGCCCGTCCCCTGGCGCCCTGCTGGTGGACACCGACGACCCGGATCTCTCCCTCGAGGGCGTTGCCGGCCGCTTCCAGATCGACATGTCGGCGACGGGAATCGATCCCACCATTTTCGTGTCACCGGCCTCGCAAATCGCTTTCGGCGACGTCTACATGGGCCGTCTGGTCTCGGCGGACGTCACCATCCGAAACGCAGGTATCGGTCCGCTCGTCCTCAACGAGATCCTGCTCACGCCGGGGAGCGCCGCGGAGTACTCGTTGAACAACCTGCCGGCGCTGCCCATGGTCATCGCCAACCCCATGGTCGAGGTGAAGTTCCAGGTCCGTTTCAAGCCGCTGAGCCTGGCCGCGCTGACCGGGGCTCTGGCCGTTCGCTCTTCGGATATCGGAAACCCGGAAGTCATCCTCAACCTTTCCGGAACCGGGGTCGGCTGTTCCGCGGGCAGCATCGACTGCAACGGCGATCCCCAGGACGGGTGCGAGAGGCCCTGTGTGCCGACCGGGGTCGAGGTGTGCGACCAGCGGGATAACGACTGCGACTGCGATACCGACGAGGACTTCGACCTCAACACCGACATCAACAACTGCGGAATCTGCGGGCGAGTGTGCAGCTTCCCGCACGCTCAGGCCGCATGCCAGAACCGGACCTGTGTGCTGCTCACCTGTCTGGAAGGTTGGTCGGACTGCGACAACGATCAGGGTACGGGATGCGAGACGCACACCAGCGTGGATGTCAACAACTGCGGCCAGTGCGACCACGTGTGTCAGTTCGACCACGCCGGCGCCTCCTGTCTGGCCGGGCAATGCGTGATGGGAAGTTGCGAAAACGGATACGCCAACTGCAACTCCAGCACCGCCGATGGTTGCGAGACGAGCATCTGGAACAACGTGGACAACTGCGGCACCTGCGGCTTTCGCTGCCAGTTCCAGAACGCCGCGGCCCGGTGCCTCGGAACCACCTGCGATCTGGACTACTGCCTTCCGGGATTTCGCAACTGCGATTTTTCGGACGGCAACGGTTGCGAGATCAACATCCTGACCGATCCCCAGAACTGCAACTTCTGCGGCAACGTGTGTCCCAGCGCCGGCGGCACGCCGGTCTGCAATAACGGGACCTGCGGCGTCTCCTCCTGCAACCCCGGTTGGGCCGATTGCGACCATGACGGAATCACTTGCGAGACGCAGATCTCCTCGGACGTCAACAACTGCGGCGCTTGCGGCAACGTATGCGTGCTGGCCCACGCCAGCGCCCGCTGCGTGAACTCCACCTGCGAGGTGAACACCTGCGCCACGGGGTGGGGCAATTGCGACGCCCAGCATTCCAACGGATGCGAGCGCGATCTTACCAGCGATCCGGCCAATTGCGGATTCTGCGGCAACCGGTGCGAGTTCGCCCACGCCACGCCCCTGTGCCAGACGTCCACTTGCACCCTGGGACCGTGCGATCCGGGCTTTTTCGACGTGGACGGCAACCCGCAGAGCGGCTGCGAGTGCCAGGCGGATACCGTCTCCGATGTCTGCGATGACGCGCTGATTTCCGACCTCGGCATCCTGGTTCCGGGACAGACGCGCCAGGCCAGCGGCAACCTCATTCCGATCCTGGACGAGGACTGGTACACCTTCACCGCGCCCGATAACCACACGGCGGACTCGACCGCAGGGACGGATTATTACCATGTGAAGGTCCAGTTCGATCCCGGTTCGGGCAACCCCAACGGAGAGTTCGCCTTCGATATCTACCGCAGCCCGAATCCGGGGGCCGGCTGCGCCGCCAAGGGATCCCCCATTTGCTCGGTGCCGGACATCGTGTACGACTACTACGCGCTCGCTCCCCCGCAGACCCAATGCCGGACCTTCGGCGCCACCACCTCGCCCGGGCCGCCATTGTGCCGCGACGACTCCTCGCGCTACTGGGTGCGAGTATATCGATTGGCCTCCCAGGTCACCTGCTCGAGCTACCTGCTCAACATCACCTTCACTCAGTAGCCGTCCGACCTCGCGAACAGTGTCGATCGCGCCTTCCTTGACATCGGTGGTATGGGGCCGTAAACAAGCACGAGATGGGAGGTTTTCATGGGCCGAATTCATGCAAAAACGTCTCAAAAACCTTCAGGTGCCATCGAGGTTCTGGTGGATGAAAAACTCTACCCGCGCGAGGTGAGTCTGGCGGCTGCCTACCGTTTTCTCGACCGCTGGTACGTACGAGCGGAGCGGGTTCCGCCCGAGCGGCTGAAGTTTACATTCAAGGCGCGGCCGTCGGTCGCCGGCGACTCGACGGCGGCGGTCGAAGACGCCTTCTACGACGAGCTGCTGCAGCAGTTCATGCGCCATCGGGTGGCCGAAGCGACGGCCGGCCTGCGCGAGATCCTGGTCCGGACGGCGCTCGGCGCCGCGGAGGGCAGTGCCGGGCCCGCCGAAGCTTCCGGCGAGTCGGACTCGAGTTACCTCGACGATCCCCTCGGGATCGCGGTTCCCTGGGAGGAGAAATATGGCTCCGCGCAAGCGGATTGCGGTTGCGAAGAGGATGCGAGCGTCCCAGTCAAAAAGCCCGGCAAGCCGCCCCGGAAATAACCCCCTCGAACTGATCCTGGACGCGGTGGTGTACCCGAGCACGGCGATCGAAGCCGCTGTCCAGGCTTTTTACGGGCTGGCCGCCATCGAGGTCGAGAGCACTCCCGAGAGGCACCGTATCCGCTTCGCCCGGGTCGCGGCCGAGGCCGGTTCGGATCTGATGGACGAGTTCGCCAACTACGCGTTGATGGCCACGGTGAGCGGAACATGAAGACGAGCGCCCCCCCTCCGATCGAGAAAGACAAGCTGCTTCCGCTGCGCTTCCGCCGGCTCGGCGAGCGGGTGCTGGTCACCGGCGATGACGGCGCCTTCGCGCTGCTGGGCAAGGAGGACTTTGAGCGTTTTCTCAAAGGGAAGCTTCGCTCCGGACCCGCCTACCGCGAGCTGGTTCGAGCCGGGCTCGTCCGCAATCCCGCCGCCGAACAGAAGCTCGTCGAACGCTTGCAGCGGCGCTGCCAGCACATCACCCAGGGACCGTCGCTGCACATCGTGATCCTCACGCTGCGCTGCAACCAGGCCTGCGTCTACTGCCATGCCAGCCGAAAGTCGCCGAACGCGCGCGGCCTGGACATGAGCCTGGAGACGGCGAGGCGGGTGTTGGACGTCATCTTTCAGAGCCCGTCTCCCAGCCTCACCATCGAATTCCAGGGCGGAGAACCGACGCTTAATTTCGAGGTGCTGCGCTTCATGGTGGAGGATGCCTACCGGCGCAACGAAGCCGCACGGCGTGAGCTCTACTTCAGCCTGGTCAGCAACCTGAGCACGCTCCACGAGTCACAGATCGACTTTCTCATCGACAACGGGGTCATGGTGTGCACCTCCATCGATGGACCGGCGCCGCTCCACGATCGCAATCGCCGTCTGCCCGGTCAGAGCGCCTATCGGGAGACCCGCCGGGTGATGGACCTGTTTGCCGAAGGGTATCGGCGCCGCGGCCTGGACCCGTCGCTGGCCTTCGTCAACGCCTTGGCCACGATATCGCGGTCCGCCCTCGAACAACCCGAGGCGCTCGTCGACGAGTACGTGGCCCTGGGACAGAAGGCCGTCCATCTGCGGCCTCTCAATCCTTTCGGGATGGGACACCGTATCTGGCAGCGCGAGGGCTACAGCGCGCAGGAATTTTTGGCCTTCTACCGCCGCGCCCTGGAACACATGATCCAACTCAACCGCAGCGGCGTGGAGATCATGGAAAAAACCGCCTCGCTCATGCTCACGCGCATCCTCACCGATGAGAACCCCAACTACATGGATCTGCGCTCTCCCTGCGGCGCGGCCATCGGCCAACTGGCCTACAACTACGACGGGCGGGTGTACACCTGCGACGAAGGCCGCATGGTCGGCGCCATGGGCGACGACATCTTCTGCATCGGCAATGTCCGGACCGACGACTACGGCACCATCATTCGACACCCCGGCGTCCATGCCATGTGCGTGTCGTCCTGTCTGGAAGGACTCCCCGGCTGCTCGGACTGCGCCTACGCTCCCTATTGCGGCGTCTGTCCCGTCTACAACTACATCATGGAGGGCGACCTGGTGGCGCGGGCTCCGCTGAACGACCGCTGTCGTATCCAGATGGGTATCTTCGACACCCTGTTCGAGCGAATGCAGGATGCCACGGTGCGCAAGCTCCTGAAAAAATGGACCGAGAACCGCGACCGCTCGAGCGTCTACCGCCGTCTCACCGTTCAGGGCCAGGCCTCGAAGAACTTGCGCGCCTCATCATCGAAAGCGCGCAGCGCCGCTCGACCACAGTCCCGTCGCGGATCGCGCAAAAAGGCCTCCAGGGCGCGCAAGTAGATCGGCTCCAGGCGGACCCTCGCCGCATACTCATCGAGCGATAGACGGCCGTCGATAAGGCGCCGGCTCCAGATGGGAACGCGGCATTCGTCGGAGGCGTGGCGATCGCCGTCCGAAGGTTCTGGGCACAGGGATTCGTTATCCGCGGTGAAGGCCTCGCAGTTCGAGATGAAGCGCCGTATGGGCAACACAGGCTCGAGTCCGCACCCGAGAGCCGCTTCCGCAAGACCCAGGCGGCAAAACGACTCCAACCATCGCGTCGAATGCAGGAAGAACCCTCGCGCAGCCAGGTCGCACAAGCGGGCATATCCCGCCAGATCGATAACCGGCGAACGGCAAAAGTCGGCCAGTTCTGGATCCCATGCAAGGATGGCCCAACAGGGTTCGGCCGTCTTTTCGGCGATGACCCGGCATGTGGCGGCGGCGACGGCCGGGACGAGCGCCAGACGCCGGACATCGGGGATGAAATCAACATTCAGAAATGCCTGCCGGGCTCTTGCCGCCAACTCGAGCCATCGGGCCATTCGGGCTGGATCGAGAGTGGCATCTTTTCCCGCCAGGGATTTCTCCATCTCGCCGCGCAGGGAGAGATAGGCCGACCAGAGCTCGACCCGGCGCGCCGCGCGCTCCAGGACGAAAAGCCCGCGAGAGCGGATTGCGCCCTCCAGCTCGCGCAACGCCGTCTGCAGCCACCACATGCCCTGTTCGATCCGGACCAGGATGATTTCGCGATCCCCGGCGCAATACCGAGAGTGCGCGGGAAAAGCCGAGAGCAGCGCGCCGGCGAGGAAAAGACCGATGGCCCAGGCGGACATGAGGCCGCGGCGGCGGACGGAACGTGAGGGAAGATGGTTCATGGCCAGCGTCAGGCTAGGGCAGCTCGCCGGACGATGCAAGCCGCGTGTCTTCTCGATGGACTCGGCCCGGCCCTGTGCTAGAATCCCCCGGCCGGCTCAGGAGGGCGACAACATGGAGAACATCGCTTTCTACGGAAAGGGCGGCATCGGAAAGTCCACCGTGGCCGCGGGCGTGAGCCTGTCCCTGGCCCTCTCGGGGAAGCGCGTGCTGCATGTCGGATGCGATCCCAAGCACGACTCCACGGCGGTGCTGGCGCGCAAAGGCCCCGCGGTCACGGTGCTGGAACAGCTCTTTCGCCGCCCGGTGGAGGCGCTGCGGCGAGAGGACATCGTCATGCCGGGCATCTACAACATCGATTGCGTCGAAGCCGGCGGACCGCAGTCGGGAGTCGGGTGCGGAGGCCGAGCGGTGTCACGCATGTTCGAGATCTTCGAGCAGCTTTCCATTCTCGATCCCAAGCGTTACGACGTTGCCATCTTCGACGTGCTGGGAGATGTGGTATGCGGCGGCTTCGCGGCTCCGCTGCGGGCCGGAATTTCCCCCAAGGTGGTGATCGTGGCATCGGAGGAGATGATGGCCGGCTATGCGGCCAACAACATCGCCGGCGCGGTCAAGCACTACGCCCAGAACGGAGTATGCCTGGCGGGCATGGTCATCAACCTGCGGGACAACCAGGCGGATCGAGCGCCCATCCGCCGCCTGGCCCGGCGCCTGGGAACGCGAATCCTGGCGGAGATCCCTCGCTCGCCGGCCATCCAGAGGGCCGAGCTGGACCGACGATCGGTGGTCGAGGCCGCTCCCCGCTCCGATGCCGCTCGCGCCATCGCCGAGTTGGCCGATCGGATCCTGCGTCTGGGCCGGCGGCAGTGTCGGGCACCCCGCCCCCTCGACCTCGAGGGTGTGCGCGCGGTGATGAGGGGAACGTGAGCCCATGCCGGCCGTTCCTTGCGCTCCCGCCGATCCGTATTCGGGCGATGGCGTCCTGCGCGAAGCGCTGCGGTACTTGAACCGGGCGTGGAGCGTTCGCCCGCCGCGCGCGGGGTTTGGCTGTGTCCGGGCGCTTTTCCGGATCGACGGCACCATGTATTTCGACTTCCAGTGGCAGGGGGGCGCGGCCCGTGGTGACTGGATTGGCGAGCGAGGCGGCCGGGGACGCCCGCGGCCGGTGATCGAAATCGAGGGCTCCTCAGCCAAAGAAACAATGCACGACCGGATCCGGACGGACTTGCGCCGCTGGATCGAAAATCTCATCCGGCACGACGCTTTTCACTTGCTGCGCTACTACAATCGCGACCGAGAGGAACTCCGTTTCGGCAGCGACATCGTCGATATCTTGCTGGCCGGCAGGTTCGTTCCCGACCGGACGGCCTGGTTCGACTGGCGATTTTCTGGCTGCCGCCAGGAGCGCGCCGGCGAATTCGAAATCCTCTTTGCCAGCCGGCGCGGCCCGCTGCGCTTCGCGGTGACGGCACCGGGCGAGCGGCCTCCGACCGGGGCCGAAGTGGCGTTTGCGGGAAAGTTCTTTTCGTTGTCTCTGGTCGAGGACTGCCGCACAAGGGAGGAGCGGTCGCAGGTTCCCCACCAGGTCGAACGCTTCGTGGGTTTTCTTCTGAATCGCGCCGTGCACGAGGGAATGCGTCTCGTCCGGGAGGCGGCCACCCCCGCCGTAGGGTCTCCTTCCGGCACCGCCGGTCGCGAACCGATTTCGACCAGCCGTTTCGGCAATCCGTGCCAGTGGCACCAGTTCTTCTCCGACTTCGAAATTCAACGGGCGGGCATCTGCGGCATGCGCTTCACCGATCCCATCGCCTGGATCACGCACGGGGAAGGGGAGTGCACACACGTCGAACCCACGGCGTTCCCCCGCCCGGTTTTCTACGCCAACATGCCCTGGATCGCCGAGCCGACCCCCCATGAACCCGGCTCGATCAGCCTCTTTACCAATCTGGGCGAGGAAGCGGCCATCCATGGTGGTAGCGAGAAGATCGAGCGAGCCGTGGAACAGGCCGTGCAGGCCCGTTCGGTCCGTTTCGTATGCGTCAACAACACCTGCATGCCCAAGATCATCGGCGACGATGTGGCCTCGGTGATTCGGAGGCATCAGGAGCGTTCGGCCGTTCCGATCCTGTCGATGAACACCGATCTCAGCTCCCCCGAGGCGACGTTCGCCAACATGCTCTCGCAAGCCAGCCGGGTCACGACCCGACCCCGAAAGCGATGCTCCACAGGCCAGGGACTCAACCTGGTCGGCTTTCCTCCGACCCGATGTCGCCGCGAAATCCAGGACGCGCTCGCCTCTCTGGGAATCCGAGTCAACACCTGGTTCCTTCCCGAGATCGGGCTTCGGGGGCTGGCCGAGTACCGCCACGGATCGCACAGCGTCGTCTTTCCCGCGCGTTTCTGGCTCGAACTCGCCGGCAAGGCTCTCGAGCCTCTCGGGATCCCGTGCCATTTTCCGCCGGCTCCGTTCGGATGGTCCGGGAGCCTTCGCTGGTACCAGGAAGTGGCCCGCTGCATGGGAAGCAAAGCCGATGCAAACCGCATCCTGAACCGGCCCGAGCAACGCCGCGAATTCGCCGCTCGCGCGGCCGCGGCCCGGGAGTTTTCGCTCGCGGTGGTGGTGTCCATGGACGAACTGGCCCGCCTGACCGATCCCAGTGTCCTCTACGGTGTGCCGTTGATCCCCATGCTCGACGAGATGGGTTTCTCCATCGAGGTTCTGCTCCTGGGAACCTCCGACGACGCGGTCGCCGCCCGCCAGACGCTGGCAACCGCCTTCGATGGCGTCCGCAGTCTGTCGGTGTCCCACTTTGAGGATGCAAAGCAGCTCGCTTCGTTGTTGCGCAAGAGTCCCAGTTCGGCGGTGTACTCGGAGGTATTCTTCGATCGCCGCCTGACCGCTGCCGGTAAGAGCCAGTTCCATCTGTCCATGTTCGAGCCCGGTCTGGCTGGCGCGCTCCGCACCCAGCGTCGGCTCATCGATCTGTGTCGCTGGCCGTTCTACCGCCGGTATGGCGGTTTCTTGAGCCGCCAACCGTTCGAGGCGCCATGACAACCGACCTCGAGAGCCGTTGCCGTTATCCCTATCTCACCGGGGTCTATCTTGCCGCCAACGCCATCCCCGACGCCTACCTGATCGTGGACGGGCCCAACTGTGTCTTCTTCCGCACGGCCCAGATCCAGGGCAATCATGACTGGTGGTCCGATCTGGTCCGCGGCGATGGGCTGCATCGCGTGGCGGACACCGATTGCACGACGGAGCGGGCGGCCAGCGGCGACTCGCGGCTCCTGCTGACACGGTTGCAGCAGGTATCCGCCAACCCTGCGGCGAGAGTGGTATTGCTCACCGCCATGTCGATGGTGGCGCTGACCGGCAAGCAGTACGAGCGCATCCTCTGGGAGCTCAAGCCCCGGCCCAGGGTGCCCATCGTGTTCGTGCCTCCGGGGTCTCTATCCGGCGACTGGCTGGCGGGATACGAAGCGGTCTGCGATGTCCTCGCTCGAAAACTCCCGCTTCGTTCCCGCCGCATCGATGCCGATCAGGTCGGTATCGTCGGATACGGATGGGATCGAAACGAGGGAGACCACCGCGGCAACCTGGCGGAATTGTCCCGGCTGCTTTCCGGCCTGAGCTTGAAGCTCGCATCCTGCTGGCTCTCGGGAACCGGAGTATCCAGGCTCGAGAACATCGCCCGAGCCAGGACCATCATCAGCTTTCCCTACGCCCGCACCGCCGCGCGGACGATCGCGCAAAGACTCGGAGCCCGGTTGCTCGAATGCGAGCTCCCCATCGGCATCGAGGCCACATGCGATTGGCTGCGCGAGGTCGGCCGGGCCACGAACCGCATCGAGCGAGCGGAAGCGCTCATCGAAGGCGAACTCGGGCAGCTCGTGCCGAGGCTGGAGTGGCTGTTGCCGTTTGCCATCCAGGGAAAACGAGCGCTGCTGTTGGGAGATCGACACCTGGTCGGAGCTCTGGCGCGAGCCCTGCCCGAATTGGGGGTGGAGCCGGCCTGCCAAATTCATTGGAACGACCCTCGACCGGGAGAAAGGGAGCAACCAGAAAATCTGCTGGTCGGGCCAACCCACCGCGAGGTAGCCGAACGCATCGGTTCATGGCTCACACATGGGATCGACCTGGCTTTTTCGAACAGCGACGGGCTGCTCTTTTTGCTGAGGCAGCCGGACCCGCCGGCAACCGTCGAGATCGGCTACCCCTCGTACCACACCCATGCGCTGCTCGATGCGCCCATTCTGGGATTTCGGGGCGTGCTCGGTTTGGTGGAGCGAATGCTCAACCGTCTGGCGTTCAAGGCGCTTTCCGATAGCGTCCACCACCCGGCAGCCGGCAGGGAAAAAAGAAAAAAAACGCCATCTTGACTTTTCGCAATGTATCTCATTAGTATGATGGCTAGAAGATACGATTCTCTTGGTGGAGGATCTACTCATGGCGAATAAAAAGCTTCCAAAGCCCCGAAAAAGGCTGGAAGACTTTCTTACTCCGAGCGAAAAGAAACTGACGAGAAGAGCGCTGGTCTCCGGATCGGGTACAGCCTTGGTTCTGGCCGCGGGAGCATCGACGCTGATGCGCTCCGGGTCCGCCCAGGCCAAGACGATCCCGCCAGAGCAGGCATCTCAGCGGCATCCATCGAAGATGTCGGCCAAAGAGCTTTCCCACTGCTCTCACGGATCGCACGGGTCGCACGGCTCCCACGGGTCACACGGTTCCCATGGTTCTCACGGCTCCCACGGTTCGCACGGGTCCCATGGGTCGCACGGCTCCCACGGGTCGCACGGCTCCCATGGGTCGCACGGCTCCCACGGGTCTCACGGATCCTGGTAGTTTTTTCCTCGACTGTCTTTTCTGAGTTTCGCCAACCAGAGCGTGCTGTCGGTATCCGCCGGGGAGTAGAACTGTTCCAGGCGCATACCGGCGATGCGTCCGGCGATGTTCCGGGCCTCGTCGGCCGACAACGTCCGGTAGTGCTCGAACGGCGGCATTTTGCGCCCTTCGAGCCGCTCCATCGCGATGGCCGTCCGTTCCACTCCAAATACGACATCGTCGGCCAGGAGGAGAACGCCACCGGGACGGACGAGTTCGGCGAGCGCGTCCAGCGATGCGCTCAGATGGCGAAAGTGAGCCATCGCGCGCAATACCAGCACCGCATCGAAGCGTTCCCGGATTCTCCTTGAGGCTCGAGCGAGCCGTTCGATGGAACCTTTTTCGAACTTCGCGAACGAGCCAAATCGCAGGGGGATGGACGCCGGCCGAGGATCGATACCCCGGTAGCTCAACTGGCCCGCCTTTCCGGCTTTCGCCATGTGGACCAGATACGGCGCCGTGCCGCAACCCACGTCAAGCACATCGCCCTCAAGGCGGGAAAGTTCTTTGGCCAAGATACGCCTCGCCCGAGAGAACCGATGGTTGCGCGCGGGTCGAAAGAGGCCGGGACAGAGGCGGTGTTGGGGACAGCGCTCGCATGCCGGATGAAGGGAGAGCTTCCGGAGGTCGCGGGCAAAATCCGTGGGCAGAAGATTTTTGGGGCGCAACCGATAGACCTGTCGTTCGCGCCGGATACTCGTCTCCAAGGTCTCGTCGGAGAAATCCGCAGAGTCAATCCGACAGCGAAAAACCTTCCCTCCGCAACTGGCAACGAGCAGACCGCGGATTGCATCCGGCGGCGGCCGCCGGCCGTGCCGGATGTCACAACGGCTCAGAATGAGAGTTTCCGGCCGCGGGCTCCGGATCAGATTGAATGAATTGGACACCCGCCGATACCGAGGACGGAGTTCGCTCTCTCCGGCGATGCGCAGGTAGGTTCGATAGGCTCCCCGGCACTTTCGGCGCAGCGAACATTCCAGACAAACGGTCGCAAATCCCCGGTGGCGGTCGTCGACTGGATACCAGTCTTTCTCGAACGCTTCGGACATGAGAAAAAAGCCATCCTCGCGCAATGCCGCCTCGTGCTTTTCGAAACCGCTCATGAGACAGAGGGGAAAGCCGTCCCAGGCCGTCCGAATGCCCGGCACACGGGACGCCCGGGCCAGAGCCCGGCAGATAGCCCTGGCCGCGTCGGACATCTTCGGCACGACCGAGGAGAAACCATCGAGCGCGTTGCCCTCCGGCTCGACAAACGAAAACTTGAGCCGAGTCCGGGAAGGGCAGGGGATCCGCGAGAGGACATGCCCGAGCGAACCCATCGCCGTCGCCGTGACCACCACGTTGACCGTGAGATCGAGATCATCGCGCGCAGAGAGGTTCTCGATGCCGGCGAGCGTCTGGAAAAACGATCGCGTTCGAGTCACGGCATCGTGTATGCGGGCATCGGGGCCGCAGAGAGAAATTTGGACCCAGCGCAAGGGATGGGCGAGCAACCGTCGCTGAAATTCCGCGACGGCCAGCATGCGGCCGTTGGTCACGAGCCCCGCCGCCATCCCGGCCCGCTGGATGGCGTCAAGAAGGCCGAAAAAATCCCTGCGAATAGTTGGCTCCCCGCCAGAAAGAACTAGCATCTCGGCACCGAGCGCGCGGGCCGAGTCGATCTTGCGCAAGAGTTCTGCTGTCGAGGCCTCGCAACCGCGATGCGGCGCGCTATGGCAGAAGGTGCAATTGTTGTTGCAGCGGTAACCGGTCTTGAGTATGGCCTTGGAGAAGAGCGGTCCCAAAGTCGTCGTCTCGCTTCCACTGGGCGCAGGCCCTGCGCCGGCAACATCATAGACCAGCATTGTCAGAGTAGTCCATAGAGGGTAGTTGTGATAGAAATCCCATGGCCATGAGAAACAAGGCTGGAATGTTGAGAAATCGGCAACGGCAAGAGATTCGAAAGGTTCCTGCTCGAGTCGACATCAAGGTCGGTTTTGCCTGCAACAACCACTGCCGGTTTTGCGTTCAAGGCCAGAAAAGACTCCGATTTGGCCGGCGAGAGAAACAAGAGCTTCTAAGAATTCTTTCAGAAAGCAAAAACCGCTACCATGGAGTCGTCTTTACCGGCGGGGAGCCGACTCTTCATCCCGATCTTGTGGATTTGGTGACAGAAGCCCGCCGACTCGGCTACCTGTCCATCCAGATCCAGTCTAACGGAAGAATGTTTGCCTACCGAGACTTGTGCCGGCGCCTCGTCGATGCTGGAGCGAACGAGTTCTCACCGGCGCTTCACGGGCACCGAGCCGAGCTTCACGATTTTCTCACAACGGTCGCCGGATCGTTTTCACAGACCGTTGCCGGGATCGAAAACCTCAAGAAGCTGGGGCAGAGGGTCGTCACCAACACCGTCATCACTCGTTCGAATTTTCGCCACCTGACGGATATCGCCAAGCTGCTGGTCGGGCTGGGAGTCGATCAGTTCCAGCTCGCCTTCGTTCATCCCGTTGGCTCGGCTCTCGAAAATTTCTCATCCATCGTGCCGCGACTCTCATTGCTCGAGCCTTTTGTAAAGGAAGCGCTCGACGTAGGCCTTTCGGCTGGCGCAATCGTGATGACCGAGGCTATTCCTTATTGTTTTATGATGGGTTATGAGGAACTTGTCGGGGAACGCATCATGCCTTCGACGCGGATATTCGACGCCGAGGGAGTCATCGAGGAGTACAAGGAGTATCGTCTGGTGGAAGGTAAAGCCAAAGGGCCTCCTTGCTCGCGATGCACAAGAACATCTTATTGTGAGGGGCCATGGCGGGAATATCCCGAGAGGTTTGGATGGTCGGAATTCACGCCGGTCGATGATAAATAAACATAATGTACATTATGTGAACAAATGGCGAATCTTGGGTACATCCAGGTAACTCGTATCTGCAATCAAAAGTGCCTTTTCTGCTCAAATCCAGAAAACCAAAGAACAATTTCTGTTGAAGATGCACTTAGGCAAGCCAAAGAACTCGCGTCGGCCGGATACAGTGGAGTTATCCTGACCGGGGGAGAGCCAACACTTCATCCCGAAATCGAAAAGATCATTCAAAAAATCTCAAGCGCCAAAATTGCCGTCCGGATGATTACCAACGGACAGAAAACAGCAGAATCCGGATTCCTAAAATCTCTTAAAAATTCTGGACTTGTGCATCTACATGTGTCTGTCCACTCAGTGAGGGAAGATGTCCAGGCCTATCTCACGCAGAACAAGGACTCTCTTGCGAATATTCTGAAAACATTAGATTATTCTCGCAAACTGGGCATCAATTGCGATATCAACATCGTCATCTGTGCCCAAAACGCAGACCATCTTGACGAAAACGTCATTTTACTTACGCAGAGATTCCCGAACATCCGGCATTTCGTCTTCAACATGCTCGATACCATGTTTAACAGGGTCGATGAGAATCCGTACACCGTGGCAAGGTGCGCTGATGTCGAGCTATCGCTTCATAGAGCTCTTCATCATCTCGAATCGACGGGTAGGTCTTTCCGGGTCGAAAGGTTGCCGCTTTGTTACATGGTCGATTTTGCTTTCGCATCGACAGAGACCAGAAAGATTGTGAAAAACGAAGAACGGACGGTCAACTTTCTCGACGAAAAGAACAAGGTGCGCCAGACCGATTTCTTTCATGACAAGGGAAGAGTCTGCGCTCATTGCTTTCTAGACGATATCTGTGCAGGCCTTTACGATCTCGGTGGCAAGTACAAGGAAGAGGAACTGTATCCGGTTTTCGTCTCGAAGGAACCGATAATCAGGAAGATTCTGAAAAAGTAGCGCTTGCCATTTTTAGCAGCTCAGGGATAATGAGTCCCATAAGATATATTATGTAAACTATACCTTTGGCCGACCAGATCAGGATAAACGCCAGTTTATCTTTGCTTGTCAGGTTGTTCCCTATTCCAGAAGCTTGTGTATCGTCGGCTGGTCGGCAGGAGGAAACTCGAAGTTCGAAAGGTCTTCGAAAGGAACCCAGCGAAAGTCCTGCACCGCTATACTTTTGAGCGTCTGTCCAGGCGAGATCTCGCACCGTAAGACATGGAAATCGACATCGAAGTCCGGGTACTGGTGGACGAGACCCATGAACTCTTCACCGACACAGATTTCGACACCGAGCTCTTCTTTGATCTCCCGTTTGAGGGCCTCGCTGTCGTTTTCGCCCGGCTCGACCTTGCCGCCCGGAAATTCCCATTTCAGAGGCATGAACGCCTGCGGTCTTCGCTGCGTGATGAGGACTTTGCCGTCCTTCTCGAAAAGTGCCGCGACGACCCGGATGCAACGCCTTGATTTGCAGTCGTGGGCGGCCATCATGGGACGATGTCCATGCAGTAAAGAGTCTCACCGTTCGACACCCAAAACAGCCGATTTCCGGCCACCGTGGGCGCGGACGTCGCCCCCTTCCCTGGATTGAAAACCTGGACGACATTGCCTGAGGCGCGTTCCAGGACAATCAGGGAGTACACAGAGGACGAGACCAGGAGCCATCGACCCGCGACCACCGGGCGGCTGAGGTCGCCTTTTTCCGACTTGAACACCCACCGGATGACCGGCATTCCCGATGCCAGGTCTATCGCAAGAACGCGAGATTCGCCATCCGAGAGGTACAACATCGAACCATGGACCGCAGGGCTTGAGGCGCCAATCAGCGGCAGGCTCCACTTTTCTTCCAGGGTCGCCGGATCCAGGCCAAAGAGCCCGCTGGAAAACGACGACACGATGAGCGAGCCGCCCAGGAGCACAGGTTCGGAATCAACATCGGTGAATCGGTCGCCGCTCTTCGCAAGATTTCGGAGCGTGATCGGATTGCCGTCAGCGCGATTCAGCAACACCACATTGCCGTCCGCAAATCCCAGTGCGAGTCTCTCGCCGTCCACGAGAGGATTCGAGGTGCCGACGACCTTGAAGCGACCAACGGGAAGATCGCGTTTGTAGGCCCATTTCCAGGCGCCGCTCGCCACATCGATGGCGATCAGGTTGTCGTTGCCCATCATGAAATACACCTGGCCGCCGGAGAAGACCGGTTTTCCCACGAAGGCGCCCTGCACCCTGTGCTGCCACACCGTACGGCCGTCGGACTGGCGAACCAGGCCTATCCAGCCATCGGCATTTCCCGCTGCGAGAACTTCATCCATCGCCACCGGAGTCGAATCGAACGCTCCTCCGGATGCCCTCACCCATATCGTCTTGCCGGATTCGCTGTCGAGGCAACGAAGCGTCCCGTCCAGTCCTCCGACGAAGACCTTCCGCCCGTCCGGGCTGACCGCCGGGGACCCCTGCCGCCGGGTCTCGACCGGAAAATCGGCGTCGATGACGTCGCTCTTCGCCTGAAGGACCGGCTTGCCTTCGCCGCTTTCCCCGCCCTCTCGAACCAGGTTGCCTCTCTCCGAAAACAGCGCCACTCGCCAGCGCACCGACAGCACTCCCAGGTTGGCCGTTGACGATGGGCCTGCCAGGCCTCCCTGAACGGCTTCGATCTTGACCGACTTGAGGCTCGATGGAGAGCAGGACAGGCCGAGGATGACGCTGATAAGTCCAACAGATCCTGCCAGCAATCGAAATGGCATCGGCGGCAGTTCCCTATTTCGGATTTGCGGCGGCTGCGGACGGATTGGCGGTATCCCCACCCTGGGGCGCGGTCGGCTTTTCGCTGGCGGGCGGTTTCGGGAGCTGGCTCAGCCGCCCGTTGATCTCCTGGGCAAACATGGTCTTGGGGTGCTTTTCGAGGATCTCGGCAAACATCCGAGCGGCCTCGGCCAGGTCTCCCGACTTCTGCGTGAGCCTGGCCATGTGATAGAGGCCTCGATCCCGGGCGAATTCGAAGGGAGGTTCGGTGAGGCGCCGGTACTGCGCCCGGGCGTCCTCGATCTTGTTCTGCTCTTCCAGCAAGGCGCCCAGACCCTCGATGGCAAAGGCGGACAGCTCTCCTTCGGGACCGGCTTCGGCCAGATATTGGTCGAAGAGTTCCTTCGCCTTGTCGTGCTCTCCCAGCAGGCGGTGACATTCGGCGGCGAAATACCGGGCCAGCAGGGCAACGCCCGTCCCGGAGAAATTGCCGCTCACCTTGTCGAACTCGGCCAGCGCCGCGCGATATTTGTCCTGCTCGGACGAGAAGGTGCCGTCGGCCTGAGTGGTCTCCTCCGCTCCGGCGCGCTCGACCACGCGGGCGTTGAGAATCTGGCGCGCCGCGACGAAGGCCTTCGATGCGGCCATCTCCCGGTTCTGGCGATACCAGCGCAGACCCATGAGTCCAAACACGACCAGAAGCAGCGCGACCGTGCCGATGATGAGCGGAACCTTCTGGGCCTTGATCCAGACGATCGCGCGTTGGCCTAGCGAGATGAACTCGTCCGATTCCAAATCGCTTCGAGGTGTTTTTTCGGTCAAGAGAAGAACCTCCAACGAGTGCCATTGGCGACAAAGCCGCCGATGGAATGCGGGCGGAGAAATTAGCTCAGCCGTTCCGGCCCTGTCAACGAAAAACCCCGCCAGCCACGCAGGCATCAACGAGCGAGAGGGGCGATTGATTCCCGTCTGGGCTTGTTCTAGCATGCTCCCTGCGATGCGAAATCGGCTTGCCGTTTCTTTATTCATTCTGCTTGCCTATGCTCCGAGTTCCGGAGCGGAAGCCTGGGATGTCTCTGCGGGAGCCGGTTTCGCCTACGGCACCACCTTGAACTCGCTCGACAAGGATGGCATCGGTGGCCAGGTGTACGGAGCCATCGGGCTCACGGATACGATGTCGCTCTCGGCGAGCGGCACGTTCCTCGAACACTGCGTGGGATCGGGAGCCGGCTTTCGGATTTTCAACGTCGGAGCCGGAATCATCTACAACCTCGATGTGCTGGCCATTCAGCCTTTCGCCGCCCTTCGCTTGGGATACCTTGCGCGGATCGAGCAAGAATCTCCGGTCGAAGGCGTCTCGCTCTCCATCTCCATCGGATTCGACTACCTTCTCTCCGAGTCTGTCACCGTCGGCCTGGGGGCCGAATATCTCGGTTTGCTCACGGACTTTGGCGCCGCTCCCGCCCACGCCAGCTTCTCGTTACGGTTCGGCTTCAGGCTCCCTCACTGAGGGCTCTCTGCTCGCTGGCTCGGATCCTTCTTTGCGGGACCGTCTCCTCTGGCCGGAGATTCCGGGTTTTGCTTGCGCTGGTGCAGCACATGAACGAACTGGGAGCAGAGCAACAGCACCGCTGCGGCATAGAAAATCCATGCCACCACTATCGCCAGGGTCGCGAGAGAGCCGTACAAGAAACTGAACTGCGCGATGTGGCGCGTATAGTAGCCGAAGGCCTTGGCGGCGACCATCCAGAGCAGCGAAAATAGCCCGGCTCCGGCCGCCAGCTTTCCCAGTCCGACCTTCTCCCGATTGAAGGCCTTTTGCAGGATGAAGAACACGATCGCCGCGGAGAACAGCGTCACTCCATGGCGCAGAAGGCCGTGGCTTTTTAAAAATGTCGCAAACTCTCGCCCGGCGGATGTGTCATTGGCGGAGATCATCGATCCGCCGATGAGGCCCAGCATATGAATGCCAAGAAACAGCATGACAAATGCCATGGCCAAAACGGCGAACAACGCCTGGGTCACAAAGACCGGCCTTGGGCGGGTTCGAAAGATCCGCGAAAACGAAACCTCCATCGTTCTGAACACGAGCCCCGCGGTGATGAAAAGCGACACCAGGCCCGTGACACCGAAAACCTGCCGATGGACCGCCAAGTTGCGAATCTGGTCCATCACGTCCGTGCCCATGAACGGCACCACTGCCTGGATGTAGGTTTCCAGATGAGCGAACATCGACTGCGGGTCCGCAAACCGGTCGCCGAATGTTTGCAGCAGAAAGCCCGCCACGGAGAACATGAGCAGCAGGAACGGGATCAGGCTCAGGATGGCGAAGAACGCGATCGCCGCGGCCATGATCATTCCGTCCGCCTGGAAAAAGCCCCTGATCGTTTGAGTGGTTACCGATAGCACCGGGTGGACGACAGGCAGGTGGTAAAACTGCGCCAGGGCATTCTTGCAGGCGTGGCAGATCCGTTGGATGAAGTTTCGCAGCGGGCTCATCTGCGTCTTGTGGCTCGCCTTCGTTTGGGCGCGTCCGGCGTCCCTTTGTGTGACCGAAAGATCCAACGCATCGGAGTGCCCGTAAAGGGATAACGCTCCCTCAAGCTTCTCATCAGGTACCGCTTATAACTATCAGTTACCAATGCGGGATTATTTACACTGCATACGAAAGTCGGCGGGCATACGTTCGTCTGCGAAAGAAAATAGAATTTCGCTCGGCGTCCCTTGATCGACGGTGGCGAGAGGCTTTCCTGAGCCGCCTCCATGAAGCGGTTGATCTCTCCAGTTGTGATCCGGCGCTGGCACCAGGAAAGGACTTCTCTGGCTTGCGGCAGAAGCTTCCCTATCCCGGCGCCGGTCCTTGCGGAGACCATGAGGCGAGGGACGAAGCGAGCGAACCGGAGCGCATGTTCGAGATTGACCAGATAATTTTTTTTCTTTTCGCCTGTCCAGAGGTCGCATTTGTTGACGGCGACGACAAGTCCCCTGCCGCGGTCCAGGACTAGGTGCGTGAGTCTCTGGTCCTGCTCCGAAAAATCCTCCGAGCCGTCAACGACGAGAATCGCGACATCGACTCGTTCCAGCGTGCGGATGGCGGCCATCACGCTCAGGACTTCCAGGCGTTTGTCGATCCGGCTGCGCCGCCGGACGCCGGGAGTGTCCACCAGTACGAACGGTTCGCCTTCATGCGAAAAGCGAATGTCCACCGCATCCCGGGTGGTCCCCGGGACCGAACTCACCAGTTGTCGTTCGGCTCCGAGTAGTCGGTTTGCCAGAGAACTCTTCCCCGCGTTCGGGCGGCCCAGGAGACAGAAGCGCATCGACGCCGGAACCGGCTCCTCGGTCGGTACTGGCGGGTCGGGAAGAAGGCCGGCCAGTTCCTGCCGTAACTGCTCGAGGTTCTGATTGTGAAGCGCAGATACGAACAGATGCCGATCGAACCCCAACGGAGCGAATTCCCAGGTGGCCAGAGACATACCGGGGTCTGCCTGGTTGATCACGAGGAGGATGGGTTTCCCGCGGCGGCGGCACAGATTGGCCGCTTCGCGATCCAGGGGATGAAGTCCGTCGCGGGCGCTCACCACCAGGGCCAGCACGTCCGCATCCGTCACCGCGGCTTCGATGCTTCGGATCACCCCGCTGCCGATCTCGTCATCGGTGCCGGGGGAATACCCGCCGGTGTCGATGAGAACCACCATTCTTTCGCCCAGGCGGATATCGGCGTAGAGGCAGTCCCGCGTGACGCCGGGTTCATCGTCGACCACGGCGAGTCGTTGTCCCGCCAGCCGGTTGAACAGCGTTGACTTGCCCACGTTGGGCCGCCCCACGATGGCCACGATCGCGCTGCTCATATCGAAAACCCCACGCTGCGCAGGCCCCGAAGGGTGCGGGACCAGTTGGGCGCCACCTTCACGCGCAACTCGAGAAACACCCGCGCTCCAAGGATGCGCTCGATGTCCCGGCGGGCCGCGGTGCCGATGGTCCTCAGGTTGCCTCCGCTCCGGCCGATGACGATGCCCTTCTGGCTCTCCTTTTCCACGTAGATGACCGCACCCAGGCGCACCAGACCGCGGTCGGGAAGCTCTTGGAAGGTCTCGATCTCCACCGCCGAGCTATAGGGGATCTCCTCCGCGGTATTCAAGATCACCTGGCGTCGAATGAGCTCCGCGACCAGCGCCCGCTCGCTCTGGTCGGTGTACACCTCGTCGGGAAAGTAACGCGGCCCCTCGGGAAGATAGCGGATCAACGCGTCCGCCAGCCTGGCGACGCTCTCTCCGGTCAAGGCCGAGACGGGGATGATCTCCGAAAAGACCTTCATGTTGTGGTAGCGTTCCATGAGCGGAAGAAGCAGCTCGCGCCGGCCGACCCGGTCGATCTTGTTGATGCCCAAAACGATCGGAGCCCGGCAATTCTTGAGGGCTTTCCACAGGATATCGTCCTCGGGATCCGGCTCGCCGATCCCTCCCCTGCCCCGGGCCTCGACCAGGCACAGCACCGCGTCGGCTTCCTGGATCGCGGCGCGAATCTCCCGGAGCATGAACTGGTTTACCGCTCGCTCTCTCTCGTGAATCCCGGGCGTATCGACCAGGACGAGCTGCGCTCCGGGGCGATTGAGAATCCCCCGCACCCGGGTCCGCGTGGTCTGCGGGCGCGGAGCCACGATGGAAACCGTCTCTCCGACAAGGCGGTTCACCAGGGTCGACTTGCCGACATTCGGCCGTCCGACCAGGGCGACAAAACCCGAGTGGAATTGCCGATCTCCGGTTTCCGTCACGGTTTTTCCTCTTGTGGCCACTGTCGTCTCAGCGCCTCGAACGCCGCCGCTTGCTCGGCGTTCTTTCGCGACGACCCTTCACCGGACGCCACCTCGCGACCGGAGATCATCACCGCCACCCGATAGGTGGGCTGGTGGTCGGGGCCCTGCTTCGAGACGAGCCGATACTCTGGCGGGGGTAGATGCCGCTGTTGCACTTGTTCCTGCAACCGGCTCTTGGGGTCGAAATCGACTTTGTCCTCGAGCAGGCCGCGCAATCTCTCCCTGAGGCAGCGCTCCACGACCTTTCGCGCCGCCTTCAGTCCTCCCTCCAGGTACACCGCCCCGAGCAGGGCCTCGAAAGCGTTAGCGAGCAACGAGTCTTTTTCGCGGCCGCCGGATTGTCCTTCGCCCCTTCCCAGCCGAAGGTGCTGGCCGATGCCGATCCTTCGGGCAACCTCGGCCAGCGATTCCCGATTGACGGCCGCCGATCGAATCCGGGACAGCCTCCCCTCGCCGGCCTCCGGGTTTTCCTCGAACAGGATCTGCGCGACCACCAGCCCGAGCACGGAGTCCCCGATGAACTCCAGCAGCTCGTTGTGGGGCACGAGTTTCATCTCGTTCGAAAACGACCGGTGCGTGAGCGCTCGCTGCAATAGTTCCGGGTCCTTGAATCGGTATCCCAGGTCCAGGCACAGGCGCTGGAGGCTTTGGGGGGGATCGGCATGGCTCATGTCAGCCCTCCAGGACCGGTTCGCCCACCAGCCAACCATCGCGCACGGATTTTCCCAACACCCTCGCCAGCTCGCCCTTGCATGCGGAGCTTTTGGGAGATTTCCAGCGCAGCTTTCGGTAGCTTTCGCTCCTTCCCGTGTGCAAGTCTCCCGTCATCCGCTCGACAATCACATCGTGATGGCGCCCGATCCCCCGGCGCAGAAATCGAAGCCACTTGTCTCGGCCGATCTCGAGCAGGTGCCGGGACCGCTGCCGAATGAGCAACGGGTGGATCTGGCCCTCCATCTGCGCCGCCGGCGTCATCGGTCTTTTGGAATATTGAAAAACGTGCAAGTAGGAAAACGGCATCTTCTCGACCCATCTTTCGGTCTCGGCGGCCTCGGCGTCGCTCTCTTGCGGGAATCCCGTGATGATGTCGGTTCCCAGCGCCGCATCTGGAAAATCTCTTGCAAGTCGATCGAGAAGATGCGCGATGGCATCGGGGTCTTGCCGGCGCCCCATCCGGGCCAGTACGGTCGCGGAGCCGCTCTGGACAGGAATATGGAAGTGAGGACAGACCCTCTTCGATTGCGACAGGTATTGCAGCAATTCCTCTGTCCATTCAGCGGGCTCGATGGATGTCAGTCGGATTCGCCCCGGCCAGTCGGTCCGCTCGCACAACCGCTCGAGCCTCTCAAGGAGCCATACCAGCGACCGGCCCTCGGCGACCCCGTAGCGGCCGAGATGGATGCCGACCAGAACGATTTCCAGATGGCCCGCCGAGACCAGCGCCTGGAAATTTCGCTCCACCTCCGAGATTTCGAGGGATCTTTCCGGGCCGCGGACCGACGGGATCACGCAATAGCTGCAGCGGGAGTTGCACCCGTCTTGAACCTTGAGAAAAGCTCGTTGGCGTTCGAGCACATGCATGCCGCAGCCTGCAAAAGACCGTCCATGGATTTCTTCGAAGTCGCGTCCGGCCGCGCTCAGCAGCGCCTGAGCGACTCGTTCTGGTTCGCCAGGATCGATAACACAACGTACATTGGGATAGCGCGCGAGCGATTCGCGGCAGGTACGGGTCGCGCAGCCGGTGACCACGACGGGCAATCCGGGCAGCTCCTTGCCGAGCGAACCCAAGATTTTTCTCGAGTCACGGTCAGCCTTGTGGGTGACAGTGCAAGTGTTGAGCAGGACCACGTCGGCCTTTTCGGGTTCTTCTTCGAGCCGGACCCTTTCTCCAAGCCGGGCCAGCGTCTCCCTCGCGTCGGCCAGGTTGACCTTGCAGCCAAGACTTCGCAGGTGAACTCGCAGCGGCATGGGGGGGGCGGGCGGGGACAGGATGGATCTCCTTCGTCCGGTCGATATTCTGCAAAAACGCCGGGCACCAATTTACCCAAACGGAGAAAAGGTTCAATACCTTGACATGGAATGCTGCCGAAAATACCCTTGGCGCAAGGTATCGAGGCTTCTATTGACCATGCTCGCTGACGTCCAGACCGTCTTGCTGAAAGAAGGCATCGTCGGCGCGCCGGCACTTGAGCGAGCGAACGCCGATCGGGAATCCAGGGGCGGCAGTCTGGTGGAGGCTCTGGTCCGGCTCTCGCTCGCGGACGAATCGGCGATCGCCCAGTGCCTGGCCAGCGCCTACTCCCTGCCGCTTGCCGAGAGCGTTCAATTCGACAACCTCCCCGTTTTCGTGACGCGCCTTCTGCCTCCGAACCTGGCCCGGGCTCAACGGGCGATCCCGCTTATGCTGGACCGCGGCGTTCTCCACGTGGCTCTGGCCGATCCCACCGACCGGCGCGCGCTCGAAACCATCGCCGCAACCACGGGGTACATCGCCTCTCCGGTCGTGGCGCCTGTGAGCCTGATAGCCTCTGCGATCACTCGCTATTACCCGGTTGGACCAGAGGCGCAGGACGACCTCGTAAAAGCCGCCTCGAAAGAAGACCGGCCGCGATCGGTGTTTTCGTTTCCGCCTCCGGCGACCACGCCGGCCCCGGCCCAGCAGACACAGTCCTCGGGATCTGCGATGGGAGGCGAACTCGAAGGGTTGTTCTCGCCCAGGACCGCTCCTTCGAATGAAGTCGTAACTCTCGACAAAGCAAAGAAAACCAGATCTCAAAGCCCAGGAGAAATCGCGCAGGCTGTCTTGCAGAAGATGCGCGATGACGAGGCTCGCGCTCTGCCCTTGCCGCCCAGGCCCAGAACCGAGCCGCTGAGTCCGGCTGCCGGATCCCCCCCTGTCAAGCCACCTGCGAAAGACGGACAGGCCATGTCCTCTCCGACAAGGGCCAGCCCGGCCGCTGCTTCCTCCAGCCGGATCCTTGGAGCCGATCAGGCGCTGGCGGCCATTCAGGAAGCCTCTTCACGAGACGAGATCGCACAGGCGATCGTTCGCTATGCAGCGCAACTCCTGCCCCGAGCTGTCCTGCTTGCGGTAAAAAACGACCTTTTAGTCGGCTGGGCCGCCGCTGGAGCCGAGATTGGCGACATCCAAGTGAAGGGCATCATGGTACCCCTCGGTTCGCCATCCGTGTTCAAGACAGTGCGGGAGACGGGGACCGACTATTTCGGGACCATGCCCAGGACCGTCGTCAACGAGACTTTCCTGACCGCGCTCGGGCGAATTCGCCCGCAACAGGTCGTCCTCATTCCCATCAACGTCCGCCACCGTCCTGTTGCGATACTGTATGGTGATTGCGCGAATGCTCCAGGATTCGTGTCCGACCTGAGCGCGCTGCACCTGTTCGCCGTTCACGCCGGGGCTGCTTTCGAGCGCATTCTTTTGGATCGAAAGATCCACAAAACGATCATCCGCTAGACAGAATCTGGGATACGGACTGTTCCATCGAGTCGGATGGAGTTTTCAACATTTTATCAACATCCCGAAAAAAAATCGGCCGTTAGGCCTCAAGCGATAATCGAAAAATTGAAGAAAAGCCAGATCGACGGCCTCGTAAAATAATTATATTTATCAATATGTTACAAGCAACATCGACGAGCGGCCTTGTATAATATTTTTATTGAATGATATCGAAAACATCCAAAATACGATGATAGCGATCCTGTGGAAAACTCAAATATTTCAAACGCGATAGATGGGCACGAGGCGGGAGAGATTCTCGGGAGTGTTGTCCTCGGGGTGATCCAGAACGTGTTCGAGAAGGGCATCCAGGACCTTTCCAACCACAGGTCCCGGTTGGATCTTGAGGATTTCCATGACCTTCCTGCCGTCGATGGCAAGGTCGGTGACCTTTAGCACCGCGTCTTGCTTCAGCACCTTTCGGATACGGGCCCTGAGGCGCCGAAGGTTCGAAAGACCCGACTCGACGAACTTTCCCCTGCCCAGCACGTCCGATTGCTGCATGCGAAAGGCGTCATCCAGTAGATCGAGACCGATCCGTCTAACCAGCCTGCGCACCGCGCCATCGCTCCAACCGGGATCGTAATGCACCATGTGATTCTGAATCAGTGTAACGACGCGGCGGCGGTCCTCGTTGGAAAACCGGAGTCGAGAAAGAATGGCGCCGGCCATCTCGGCGGACACGCGCTCGTGCTGGTAAAAGGTCCTCTCCCTTTCGGGACCGGCTGCAGTCCTGGGCTTTCCGATGTCGTGGAGAAGCACGGCCAGGCGAAAGACGCCGTCTCCGCGTGAATGGCGCAGGCACTCGATCGCATGGCGGTACACGTCGAATCGGTGGAAGCGGTTTTGGAAAAACCCAATCCCTTCGAGGAGTTCTGGGATAATTTCGGCCAGCAATCCCGAGAGGCGGAGTAACTCCACCCCCCGGTCGGGATTGGGCCCGCCAAGGATCTTGAGCAGCTCTTCCCGGACCCTTTCGGGAGCGACCTTTCGAAAGATCGCAAGCGAAGCCGGTATGGCCGCGAGCGTTTCCTTCTCGATTTTGAACCCGAGAATGCTGGCCAGCCGCACCGCCCGAAGCGGCCGCAGGCCGTCCTCGTTGAAGCGTTCCCTGGCGTCTCCAACGGCGCGGATGAGCCTTCTTTTCAAGTCGCGCTGGCCGCCGAAGGGATCGATGATGGTCTTTTTCGCTACATCGATCGCGATTGCGTTTACGGTAAAGTCCCTTCGCCTCAGATCCTCCGTCAACGAATCGAGAAAAACCACCCCGTCCGGATGCCGCCCGTCGGAGTACTTTCCCTCGCCCCGGAAGGTCGTCACTTCCACGGAAAGACCACCCAGGATGACGGTGACAGTCCCGTGCGCGATCCCGGTCGGCACCGTCTTTTCGAACTCCTCGCACACCTCCTCGGGCCGGGCCAGGGTGGCGACGTCCCAGTCGCCGGGTTTTCTCCCGAGCAACAAATCCCGCACCACTCCCCCCACGACGAAAGCCGGGCGATCTTTCCGACCGAGCCGTTGCAAGATCTCGCGAACGGGGCGGGGAATACGAAAAGATCTCGGCTTCGGCGTCGGGGCGGACTCTCTCGCGCGTACTCTGAGCTTTTTCTGCTTGTTCAGTGGACGGATTCCTTGTGGCGTAGAGCCAACCGATACTGGTCGAGAAAATCGAAATACATGATGATCAGCGCGTCTCTGACTTCGGACTCGAGACCGGCCACGTACTCGCTCGCCGAACTCACGTCATCGCATGCCAGGAGGCCGGCCAAGGCGGCCTTGAGTTTCTCGGCCATGCCGGATTCCGCCAGATGCAAGCCGTCTTGGGTCTTTTCAAAAGCGTCCCGGATCATCTGGTTGGAAAACAGATGATGGACGCCGCGAAGCCCGGCGCGAAGGATCTTTTCGAACGTCTCGACGCGCTTTACGCTCGCCAGAAGTAGCGGCTTGGAATGCATGGGAAACTCGCCAAAAAAAAACGCCCCCGACCTGATTCGAACAGGTGACCTTCCGCTTAGGAGGCGGATGCTCTATCCGACTGAGCTACGGGGGCGAACCTCCGGTTATAAGAAAAGACCACGGACGCGGCATATCTATGCCGGCCAGAATGCGATGTCAAGGCGCCTCGGACGGGTCCGTTCAGGAGTACCGAATCAGGCTGAACGTCGGAATGTCGCCGAGTTGTTTCCGTCCGTCCAGAAAGCCGAGTTCGATGACGAACAGGAATCCCGCCACGATACCTTTTTGTCTGGCAACCAGCCTGGCGCAGGCGGCCGCCGTTCCTCCCGTTGCCAGAAGGTCGTCCACGATCAGGATCCGCTGGCCCGGGCCTACGGCGTCCTTGTGGATCTCCAGCGAGTTCGTTCCGTATTCGAGTGAATACGACTCCCGGTCGGTCTGATACGGTAGCTTTCCGGGTTTTCGCGCCGGGATGAAGCCGCATCCGAGCCGCATGGCCAGGGCGCCGCCGAACACGAAGCCGCGGCTCTCGATGCCGAGAATCGCATCCGGTCGGATCTTCTTTGCCTCGGCCTCGAGATTTTCGATCGTTGCGCGAAAACCGCCGGGGTCCTTGAGCAGCGGCGTGATGTCCTTGAATATGATGCCCGGCTTGGGAAAATCGGGAATATCACGAATCAAGCGTTCGAGGTCTTTCACGTTCCCTCCTGGGTATGTCATTTTTTGGGAAGAAAAAACAACGGGTTGCGCGGGTTACGCCCCTCGCGGATCTCGAAGTGCAGATGGGGTCCTGTCGCCCGCCCCGTCTGACCCACTTGCGCGATTTTCTGACCCTGTTGCACCGTGTCGGCTTCCTTCACCTCGATTGAGCGGTTGTGGGCGTAGATGGTGATCATGTTTTTCTTGTGCTGGAGGATTACGAGATTGCCGTACCCGCCTTCGTTGCCGGCGAATAAAACCGAGCCGGCCGCCGCGGCCACGACGGGCGTCCCTTCGGGCGCCGCGATGTCGATGCCGTCGTGCCGTTTTCCCCATCGTATCCCGAACCGCGAAGTGACCACTCCGTCCACCGGCCAGATGAAGTCTCCTGAAAACCGGCGGACCTCGGAGTCTTGAACCCTCTCGTCACCCTTCGTTTCTGGGCCAACCTTCCGTACCGCGCTCGCTTCCGGAATAAAAACGCGATCTCCGGCGCGGATGCTGTCCGGATCCTCGATCCCATTGACCTCGGCAACTTCCTGGATATCGGCGCTGTAATTGCGGCAGATGGAATTCAGCGTCTCGCCCGGTTGAACTTCGTGATAGATCCCATCCACTTCGGCATCTGGAACGGGTCCCAGCCAGCGACTGACCGGAGACGAGCACCCGGCCCCCAGGATGGCCGCAAGCCCAAGGAACATCGCCGTCCGGTTGAAAGCAGAGGAGGCCATGCCCGAGATCATTCGAATTCCAGGCCCGCCACTGGTTCGGGCCGAGCAAAGGCTCCGCGGAAAGTCCGGTCGAGCGAGACCAGCGTGGCTGAAATCCGTCCCTCCGCAAGCGCTCCCCTGTCGCTGTCCGCTGGCGGATTTTTCTGATGGGGCCTGTGCCCGATCCAGTAGTATGTCTTTCCTCGTGGATCGGTTCTCTCCTCGACCGTTCCGGTGCCGAGAAAATCGCCCTGTCGAGTAAAGCGCAATCTCGGCGTCGGCTCCGCCGGAAAGTTGAGATTGAGCGCCACCCTGGGAGGCATGGAGCGGCGCATGGCGTCAGCGATGGCCGAGGTGGTTCGGGCGGCCCAGGCGATGACGTCCGCGCCAGCGCCATACGCGATCGAGGCGGCGATGGAGCATGGCGATCCTTGCAACGCGCCTTCCAACGCTCCCGCGACCGTGCCGGAGTAGTCGATGTCCTCGCCGATATTGAAGCCATCGTTGATGCCCGAGACGACCACGTCCGGCACCGAAGGCATGAGGTGTCGGCAGGCGAGCAAGACGCAATCGGTGGGCGTCCCATCGATGGAGAAACGCCGAGTGCCGTGCTCCGTGATTCTCAGCGGCCGGTTCAGGCTCACCGCCCTGCCGCAGGCGCTCACGCCGGAGTTCGGCGCGACGACCCACACCTCGCCGAGCCTGGCGAATGCGTTTTCGAGCGCTGTCAGCCCCGGCGAGCCGATTCCGTCGTCATTGGTGAGCAAGATGAGCGTCATGGGTGGCAAGGGTACGGGTCGATCCGCTCATTGTCAAATGAGCCCTCGATGGGCCGGCAGAGCGAAAAACCGAAGCGCCGGATGTAGTCGATGGGAAATCCTCGGCACGTTTCCGCAAACCGACAGGTTTTGCACCTGATCGAACGAACCCGGTATCCCTCGCGAACGAACCATCCGGCAAGCTCGTCGAGATCGAACGAGTTCTTCTCGGTCAGGCAATTTCGGCCGATGACTCGATAGAACCTCGAAAAAGCATGGTCCGGACTGATGCAAATCGGAATATTATCCAGATATATCGGCATGTTACCGACTCGACGCATTGCCTGGGCCGGATCGATTCCCTCGCGCGACAGTTGCGAATACGACTCAAAAGAAGCCAGCGAAAAGCGCGTCCCGGAAATAAAGCGCAGGTTCCTTGAGTCGACGGACCGCCGATGGATGATAACCTCGAGCGCTACGCCATGGAGCGAGAGCAGCTTGCGGATGGCTTTTGGACCGGAAGTCGCCACAACTAGCTCCCGACTCAGAGATTTCGCCCGCTCGATGAGTCTTTCGGAAGGCGACTCGTCGATTTCGAAAACCAGACACGATAGTTTCTTTTTTTGCTCTTTCAGTCGCTCGACGAATCGAACCGCATCCGACATCTTTCGACAGCGCACTCGAACATGGCTTGCCCGGCGAGGCAATGAGCGACCGAGGTCGGCTGGTTCGAACACGATCTGGATAAAGGAGCGGCTGTCTCCAAGGTCGTTCTTCACCGCTTCGGCAAAGTCGCAAAACTGCGCAAGAAAGCAATGGCGGCAGCGTTCGGGCTCGCGGCAACGCAGCCTTCGTCCCCGGTTGAGCCAGGCGTCGAGTTCGGCGCGCCGGCCGTTGACCTCGTCGTGGATCTTGTGCGGATCCTGGATGAACTCTTCCGCTCCTTCCAGGATCTCTGGAGGAAGGCGGTTCGTCCAGACGACGAGGCCTTTTCTTTTCGCGTATCGAATGCCCTTCTTGATCCAGGCGGCCGAAAGCGCCGGCTCCACGAAGAGCCAGTCCCGGTTCTTCCATGCCCGCCCGAATGGAACGAGCCACAGAAGGTCAAACTCGCGGACGTGGCGGCTGGAAAAATACGACAGAATATCAACAAGATGCGAGATGTTCTTCGAGTTGAGAACGATATCGACGTTGACCACGCATCCTGCTTGTTGGAGCAGCTCCATTCCCCGGATGCTCTGGTCGAAGGCGCCAGAAACAGCGACGAGTTCGTCGTGAAGCCGGGCCTCGTGGCCGTGCATGGAAAACGTCGCCTCGTCGAGGCCCGCTTCTCGGACGCTGCTTGCGAATTGCGGGTACGAAAAACGCCGGCCGTTGCTGACCACCTGGATCCAAGAATATCCGACCTTGCGGCCGAGCCGGACCAGATCGACAAACCGAGGATGGAGCGTCGGCTCTCCTCCCGACAGGATGAGGCGCTCCGCTCCCTGCGTCCGGCCCGCCCGGATCTCGGCTTCGAGTTCGGTCGTGTCTCGCAGGACTCCGTCCTGGACTTCCGAGTCGTGGCAAAACACGCACCGGTTGTTGCAGCAACGGGTCAGCCGCACCCAGTGCCGCTTTTCGCGGATGGCACTTTCGCGCTCGATCGGGTCGGTTCCGCTCATGCTCGCTCGGCAAACTAGCAGATGTCGGGTGCGAATTCTACATCTCTTGTCCCGAGCAGAACGTTGGTGGTACCGTACTGGGCGAAAAGGAGGTGCCAATGAAGGGAGTATCTTTGGATAAGGTTTTCTCGGTCATCGATGGGCAACAGGAGGCAATGATCGATTTTCAGACCCGCTTGACGGCCATCCAGGCTCTCAGCCCGGAGAATGGAGGCAAGGGCGAACTGGCGAGAGCCCGCTGGATCCAGAGCTGGCTGGATCAGCACAACTTCCCTCCCGTCGAGTACATCAACGCGCCAGATCCCAGGGCCGATGAGCAGATCCGCCCCAACATGATTCTTCGAGTACCGGGAGAGAACCGCTCGAAGACCGTCTGGGTCATGGCGCACCTCGATACGGTCCCTCCCGGAGATCTCAAGCTGTGGGAGAGCGATCCATACAAAGTCATTGTAAAAGAAGGAAAAATCATCGGTCGCGGCGTCGAGGACAACCAGCAGGGAATTCTCTGTCCGATCTTTGCTCTGCGGGCGCTCATGGAGTGCAAAATCCCTCTGGCCTACGATGTCGGTATCATGCTCGTCGCGGATGAGGAAACCGGCAGCCACTATGGCATCGACTATGTGCTTTCGCAAAAGAAGGACCTGGTCCGCTCCGATGACCTGGTCATCGTGCCCGACGCGGGCAATCCCGATGGGAGCACGATCGAGGTAGCCGAGAAAAGCATCTTGTGGTGCAGATTCGCAATCAGCGGAAAGCAAGTCCACGCCTCGACCCCGCACCAGGGAATCAACGCCCACCGGGCGGCGGCGCGTCTCGCGGTCATTCTCGATGAGGAGTTGCATCGCGCTTTCTCCGCTAAAGATAGCATGTTCGACCCGCCCGAATCGACCTTCGAGCCCACAAAGCACGACGCCAACGTCGAAAACATAAACACGATTCCGGGAGAGGAGATCTTCTACTTCGACTGTCGGGTTCTCCCCCAATACTCGTTGTCCGCGGTCGAGGAGCTCATCAAGAAGGCCATGGCCAGGGTCGAAAAGGACACCGGAGTCAAGATTGAGGTAACCTACCCCAACCGGGCGGAGGCCGCTCCTCCCACATCACCCGATTCGGAGGTCGTAAAGATTCTTTCCAGAGCCATCAAGATGGTAAAAGGCGTGGATGCCCAACCGATCGGAATCGGAGGGGGAACAGTGGCAGCGCTGTTTCGTAGAAGAGGGATTCCGGCGGCGGTCTGGTCAACCATCGACGATATGGCTCATGCGCCCAACGAGTATTGCAAGATCAAAAACCTTCTATCGGACACAAAGGTCTTTGCCGCGGTGTTTTCCGGAAAAGACTTATGAAAATCAAAAGGTACGGCCATCAGCCGGACACGTACTCTTCGATTATCCTCCTGTAGCCATCCGGGATGATCGTGAACCAGACCCCTACCCCGTCACTGCCCCAACGCTTGGCGTCCCTGACCACCGCCCCGCGGGCCCAGAGGATTTCTTTCGAATTGGGAAGCTCGAACTCCATACTCACCATTGAGCCCTCTGGAAGATCTGGTTCGATGAGTTTGGTGAGGTATATGCCTGTCGGGGAGATGTCCGAAGCTCGGACCATGTAGGGCTCGTCGCCGATAAACTTGTTGAGATAGATATCCAGAGGCTTTCTCGGCTCCACTCTGTTTTCTACCGATACGTTCATGTTCCCTCCAGGGCTTGAGGAACACTTGTGTGCTCCCGTGTAAATATATATCCCACACAGGATCACACGTCAATTTTTTTTCCGGATTTTTTCGAGGCGCGATGAAATCGCTTCGAGGCTACTTGATTTCGGTCTTTCCAGGATAGAATTTGGCAAATTCTTTGGGGTCATTTTCGGTGCCGACAATGTCGCCGTAGTGCATGGGAATCACAATCGGGCTTCCGAGGTCTTTTGCGGCCTCCACCGCCTCGCGGGCGGTCATGACGTAGGTGCCAGATACCGGAAGCAAGGCGATATCGCAGCGTATGGCCTTCATCTCGGGAATCCGATCGGTGTCCCCAGCAAAATAAATCTTCTTCCCTTCCACCGAAAACACGTAGCCGACGTGCCCGGATTCCTTCGGGTGAAATTTCTTGTTCGTGTTGTAGGCCGGGACTACTTCGACCTCGATGCCATATACTTGTGTCTTCTGGCTTGGCGAAACTATCTGGACAGAGCCTGGAAGCTTCGAAAGCTTCGCTTTGCAGGCTCCCGGGGCCAGATAAATTGTTTCTTTTTTCGCAATCTTTTCGAGGTCTTCTGGAGAGCAATGGTCGAAGTGATCGTGCGAGATCAACACTAGATCCGCTTTGGGAAGGCTGTCCGGCAAGTGGAACGGATCGGTGTAGATCGTGACCTTCCCGTTCACTTGGTGATACTTGTCGAAGGCGGCCTCGGTCGCTTCAATTCGAAAACAATCGTGACCGATCCGGTAGATCCGATCGAGCATGGTTCGCCCTCCTTTTCGAATCGAACTCTGGTTGTAGGAAAACCACAACTCAGTTCGGGACGCAAGCGCGGAGCAGACCGTTTACGCCGACGCGGAAGAAGAAGTCGCAGTGGTAGCCCGAGGGGCAGTCGGTGTTCAGGTTGCAGAAACTGCCGCACTTCGTGCCCGTACCATCGAAGTTGAAGCAGAGACCGCTGCGGCAGTCGCGGTTATAGATGGACGCTTCAGGGTTGCAGCCTGTCCCGAACGTCCAGGTCCCTCGGGTGGGCCAGTAGTTCCAGCAGGCCTTGAAGCTCGAGTCGTCGGCACGGCCGCTGTAATCCTCGCCCGGCCACCAGTCGCAGATGTACGGGGCGGTGCAGTCGAGTTCCGTCGAACAGAGGTTCACGCACCGGGAACTGTACGGGTTGCAGAACCCGTCCCGGCACTGTGAGTGAGCGCTACAAATTGCCCCCGTGCTCCCCGTCCCCGTCTCCGGCCGGCAAAGGCCGTGGACCATGCTCCCGTTGGGGCTGGTGATGTCGTACAAGACGCAGCGGTAGTTGCTGGTGGTCGAGTCCTGCATGCAGTCAGCGTCCTTGGCGCATACGTCCCAGCAGCGAAGCTGCCCTCCACCGATGTCCCGGCACCAGCCGCTTCGGCAGTCGCCGTCCACTGAACAGGCGCGGCCGGTGAGGATGGTGCCGCTGGCCGCCCAGCAGAACCCCGCGGAATCGGTGTTGGAGTAGGCCGTGCAACCGTAACCCGTAGGACACTCGTGTTCTCCGTCGGTGTCACCCGGGACATCGTAGGAGTTGTTGCACCAGTTCGTACAGCGGTTGGTGTTGTCCACGCCGTTGTGCTGGCAATAGTACGGCTCGGCGCATTGCTCCTCGCCCGCGTTCAGAGGAATATCGCAGAGTTGGCCGATGCCGCACAGGCCCCCCGAGGCGGTCCGGTCGATGAGCCCGTCGCAGTTGTCGTCGATCCGGTTGCACACCTCGACCGCGTTGGGGTTGACCGCGGCGTTGAGATCGTTGCAGTCGCCGTTGCAGGGGCGGAAGTTGTCGCTGTCCTGGTCCCGCTCGTCCACCGGCAGTAGCCCGTCGCAGTTGTCGTCCAGACCGTTGCAGGCGACCTCGGGCCGGCCGGGGTTGACCGCGGGGTTCGTGTCCAGGCAGTCCCCGGCGCAGATCCGGTACCCATCGCTGTCGGCGTCGGCCTCGTTGTCCGGGACGCTGCCATCGCAGTTGTCGTCGAGGCCATTGCAGCGCTCGACGGCTCCGGGGAAGATCTGGGAATCGTTGTCCCGGCAATCCCCGGCGCACAGGCGATACCCATCGTTGTCGCCGTCGGCCTCGTTGGCCGGGACGTTGCCGTCACAATTGTCATCGAGCCCGTTGCAGCGCTCGGCCGCACCCGGATGGAACAACGGGTCGCCGTCATTGCAATCTCCCGCGCAGATGCGCCAGGAGTCGTTGTCCGCATCGGCTTCGTCGGCGGGGACGATGTTGTCGCAGTTGTCGTCGAGGCCGTTGCAGCGTTCGTTGGCTCCGGGTTTTCGCAGCGGGTCGTTGTCGTCGCAGTCTCCGGCACAGATGCGGAACCCGTCGGAATCGTTGTCGGATTCGTTGTTGGGGACGATGTTGTCGCAGTTGTCGTCGAGGCCGTTGCAGCGTTCGGCCGCCCCCGGCCGGATCAGCGGATCGCCGTCGTTGCAGTCCCCGGCGCAGATGCGGAAACCGTCATCATCGCCGTCCGCCTCGTTGGAAGGGACCACATTGTCGCAGTTGTCGTCGAGGCCGTTGCAGCGTTCGGGGGCGCCGGGGTACATCGCCGGGTCGTTGTCGTTGCAGTCGTTCGCGCACACCCGCCAGTTATCGTGGTCGGCATCGGCCTCATTGGCTGGGACGACGTTGTCGCAGTCGTCATCAAGCCCGTTGCAGCGCTCGTTTGCTCCGGGTTTTCGCAGCGGGTCGTTGTCGTCGCAGTCTCCGGCACAGATGCGGAACCCGTCGGAATCATTGTCGGATTCGTTGTTGGGGACGATGTTGTCGCAGTTGTCGTCGAGGCCGTTGCAACGCTCGACGGCTCCGGGGAAGATCTGGGAATCGTTGTCCCGGCAATCTCCGGCGCACAGGCGATACCCGTCGTTGTCGCCGTCGGCCTCGTTGGCCGGGACGTTGCCGTCACAATTGTCATCGAGCCCGTTGCAACGCTCCGCGGCGCCGGGATGGCGAAGCGGATCGGCATCGTCGCAGTCCCCCTGGCAGATCATGAACCCGTCATTGTCCGAGTCCACTTCGCCGGCCAGATACTGGCCGTCGCAATTGTTGTCCTTGCCGTCGCACACCTCGGGATGGCCCGGGAAGATGTCGGGATCGTTGTCGTTGCAGTCGCCGCCGCAGGAGCTGGCCCCGTCGTGATCCAGATCGGGCCCCTCGGGGGTGTTCGCGTTGCAGTCGTCGTCCCGCCCGTTGCACGGGATCTCGGTCGCCCCGGGGTTGACCGCGGCGTTGCTGTCGTCGCAGTCCCCGGCGCAGACCGTGAAGTGGTCCCCGTCGCCGTCGGGCGGATCGTCCGGCGTCTGATCGTTGCAGTCGTCGTTCCAGCCGTTGCAGGCGATCTCCGGGCGCGCGGGATTGATGGCCGGGTTCTGGTCGTTGCAGTCATGCCCGCAGCCCACCGTAAAGCCGTCGTTGTCCAGGTCGCGTCCGTCCGGATCGTCAGGTGTCGAGGCGTTGCAATCGTCGTCGATCCGATTGCATTGGATCTCGGCCGCGCCCGGACGCACGTCCCGGTTCAGGTCGTCGCAGTCGCGGCCGCAGCCGACGGAGTAGCCGTCTCCGTCGGCGTCGGTGGGATCCGGGTCGTCGCGGGTGCTGGTAGAACAATCGTTGTCCTTCCCGTCGCAGGGAAACTCAGTATTGCCCGGAAATCTCTCCGGATCGGAGTCGTCGCAGTCCCCGGCGCACAGGGTCACGCCGTCGCCGTCCTGGTCCGGGTTGTCGCTGGTGCGTACGTCGCAGTCGTCGTCGAGCTGGTTGCAGGGAACATCGATGGCGTTCGGATACACGTCCGGGTTGTTGTCGTTGCAATCCCCGCCGCAGGAGGAATAGCCGTCGCCGTCCAGGTCCGGCCCGTCCGGGGTGGCCCGATCGCAGTCGTCGTCCTTGCCATTGCAGGTAATTTCCATAGCCCCAGAATGAACGTCGGGATCGTTGTCGTCGCAGTCGCCCTGGCAAGGCGCCATGCCATCACCGTCTCGGTCCAGCTCGTCCGCCGGGGTCTCGCCGTCGCAGTCGTTGTCCTTGCCGTCACACCTCTCGTCTTCTGGATAGACCGCGCCTTCGCACACCCCGCTCCAGTGGCCGCCCATGCAGCGCTCGATGCCGATCTTGCACTCCCCGACCTTGGTCAGACCGCAATCGCGCACTTGCTCTGGAGCACACTCCGTGTCGCCGCCGCCGTCCTGGCCGCCATCCGTCCCCGCGTCTCTGCCATCGGCCGGTTCCTCTCCACCGTCGGGGTTGGCCACGCACTTTCCGGCCAGGATGTCGCAATGTTTTCCCGCTGGGCAATCCGCATCGCTTCGGCACTCCGGTCCTGCATCCACCTGCTGAACACAGATGCCGTCATCACAGTACATTCCGACAGGGCAGTCCCGGTCAGTGGCACACAGGTGGACCCCGTTGTCGGTCTCCGAAGTCGTCGAACCTCCGCAGGCCAACAGGCTCAAGGAACAGAGAAAGCCTACAAACACCACGGCTTTTTTCATACTTCAGGACCTCCAGCCAACGGGTCCGCACCCGTGATAATTTGGAGGATCCTAGCACAAATACTCGGCGGGATGAAGTTCTCGGTTCGGGGTCAGACCCGCTTACGGAGGCGAGATGGAATCGAGCAGGCCGGAAAGGCCGGGCGTGATTTCGTTTGCATCCTCGATGTGCACGTGAAGCGAAAACCGTCCAAGGGATGCCCATTGACGAGCATCTTCTTGCGTGATCCGACCATCGACGAGGAGAACAATGTCCACGAGACGCATGTCTTTGAGCACGCCCAGCAGAGCCTCGGGAATCCGATTCCGGACGGTCCTTACCTCGATGGCCAACGGCGCGATAGCCGTCAGATCGAGAAGCGCCTCGGTCGTGGCATCCGCCAGCAGATAGACGACCTTCTTCCGGGCCTTCTCCGAGACCAGCAACCGCAAGGCCTCCCGGTCGAGCGTTCCCGCGGGACCGGCGATGATGCCGAGTTCGGAGAAGTTGAGCTCTGTTGCCTTGCGCAGCGCTTCGGAGCCGCTGTCGCCCGGCAACACCACGCGCTTTCGCACCGGCCCGAGCGCGTATAGCCGATCGAGTTCGTTCATCTCGTTGCTCTTGCCGGAAAGAAAGACGACGACCTCCAGCGGTTCGAACTTGCGCAGGCGCTCGATGGCTCGCTCGGTGGGCATCTTCGAAAGCACGATCCGTTTGGGGATCCCCGCAAAGCGATCCATCAGGAGGCTGTGAAGCGCGGGAGGCAGCATATCGCCCGTCTTTATCCTGATCTCGATGGTCAGATCCCGCAGCTTCGAAAAACGCAAGAGCTGCTGCGGATCCACGTTGTCCGGGAACGACAAGATCTTTTCGACCCTGGACAGTAACGGCAGGTCGATGTTCGCCCCGGCGGGCCCGGTCAGCAACAGCGCTCCGAGCAACACCTTCGCAGCCGTCCCATGGCGACTCCAGCGCATGTGAGGGCTCCTTGGTTACGTATCCCGACGATATCGCGATGCGCTCCCCCTCGCAACTGCCGCGCTCCCCTCCCCCAGGATACCCGCCCCGCCGTCAGGGAACGACCGGGCTGAACAACTTGTTGTGCCCGTGCCACTCCATGAGGTTTGCGAAGGGTCGGCCTTCCCGGTATTCGATGAGAACATAGATGAGCCGGCGGTCATGCCCCAAGGTCGGAATGTCGAGCGAGGTGATGTCGTTCCAGGTTCCGGGGTTGAGGTATACGCGCTCGTTGCCGAAATTTCGCACGAACGGGATGTGGCTGTGTCCCATGACCACGATTCGGGCGCCGGTCTGGCGCATGATCTCCTCGGCGCCCTCGACCAGGGTCGGCGAGCGGGCCAGTTCGAGCCAGGCGGAGAGCCCCTTGAGCGCGCCCTTTCTCTTGAGTGGCAGCCGGGAAAAGCAGGTCTTCAGGATGAACCAGAAGTAGCGAAAAACAGTGATCAGGCCAAACCAGAAATCATTGAAGATGCACCAGCGCATGAACTTGCCGAACGGCTTGACCTTGTCCACGTACGGCCGGCTTCGCTTGATCCGATAGAGGAAGTCCTTGACGAAGTAGGTGCCCCAGGGAAGGTTGAGCACCGGCTCCGGGTATCCCCGGGTGAGAAAATAGCGGTCTTTCTCGAAACGATGGATCGGTTCGATCTGGTGGCCGTGTTCGATGTGGACCCCGTCGAACTGGTATGCCTCCTCCACAAACCGCACCTCGCCTCCGACGACTCGCTCGATGGCTTCGCGCACCGATGGCCATAGCAACCCCGGGTCGTGATTGCCCATGATGAACACCAGTCTCCGGTTGGGCTCGGCATTGAATCGCCTCAGCGTGGAGAAGAGCGCCGGGTGGCCCTTCATGATGGCCTCGATCTTGTTCAGCGCGGCTCGCTCCGTCACGATCCCGAGATCCTGCTCCTCCGGCATCAGCTGGATCATGTTGAAGAAATCACCGTTGAGAATGATCTCCACGTCGTCGCTGCCTTCGGCGAACCCGTAGTATTCGACCAGCTCGATCAGCTTCTCGTCGTAGGCGAAATCCTCGAGCGCGTTGACGGTGCCGTCCGGAAGGAATCGCCCGTTGCCTAGATGAAAATCGGACAGGACGACGCGGAGCTTTTTCATTTTTTTTCTGATTCGCTCGACGGCTCGACAAAGAGCCGGCTGTTCCGGTATCCGGCCAGCGCCCGGCCGCCCAGGACCTTCCCCACGGCCGTGACGGGTACGGCCAGCAGCACTCCTAAAAATCCAAACACTTCGCCGAACGCCAGCACCGCGATGATGACGGCGATCGGCGCGAGCCCCAGCCGCTTGCCCAGCACTTTCGGCGTGAGCAGCAGTCCATCCAGCGTGGACACCAACGCAAATGTCCCGCCGGCCAGCAGGAACTTGACACCGGCGGCGTCTTCCAGGAGCAGGAACAAGAACGAAAGCAACACGCCGGAGATGGTCCCCAGGTACGGCACCATGTTGAGCAACCCGGCCAGGATCCCGATGGTGATGGCCGCAGGAACCCCGAGGATCGACAGAATGGTCGCGTACACGACCGCGAGGATGGCGCACACGGTGAGCTGTCCTCGGAGGAAACCGGCCAGCACCGAGTCGATCTCCCTCATCACGGCAAAGGCGCCGTCGCGGTTGCGGGGCGGAACGAGCTCGGCAAACCAGGCGATGATTTGCGGATAGCTCTTGAGGAAGGTGAATGTGAACAAGGGCAGCAGCACCAGGTACAACAACGATGAGAGCAGGGTGATGGTGCTGGAAAAGATGCCCTTGAGCAGAGTTGTGATCGGCCCCGCCAGTTCGGGGACGCGGCCGCCGAGTTCCCGCTTGGCGGACTCCAGGGCCTCGGGCACGGTATTGGGAAGCGAAAGACCGAAGCTGCGCTCCAACCAGGGGATGGCGGTCTTCTCAAGATAATCAAGGTAACTCGGCATCTTGCGCGCCAGCGTGGCGATTTCTTGATGGAGCGTGGGAAGGATCAGCGCGACCAGCCCCGCCGCGATGATGAGAAGCAGAAGCAAACAGATCGTTGCCGCCACAGCCCTACCGAAACCCTTTTTCGAGAGGAACTCCATCAACGGCTTTGCCACATATGCGAGCAGGAACGACAGCAAGATGGGCGCCAGAATCCCTCGCAGCAGAAACAACAGGAGTACCGCTCCGCCCAGGACACCCAGCCAGATCCAGCGCGCTTTTCTTCTCTGAGGGGGGATAGCGGCGGTGGAATCCACTGTCATCGGCTAGACTGGTCTCTATTGCACTTCGGGGGTCAGGGCGTCGCGGGATTGATTCCAGGCGACCCACTCGTCCGCCGAATCCTCTTCCGCCGCGAACTGGGTGGGTTCGGACATGGTTCCGTCCGCCGCCACACGAATCTCCTGCATGGCCTTGGCCACCAATTCTTCCCATTGCTTCTTGGTGACCTCTTGCGGGCCGGCCACTTCTACCCTGCCGGGACCTCCCGGCTTCACACCCTGGCGCGGAACCTGGGGAGCCTTCCCGCTGGTCGGCGTGGCCTTGCCGGGCTTGGCGAAAAGGGGCGCGTTCGATACGGCAACGGCCCCGGAGTATACCCGGACTACCGTGCTCTGATCTGTCTTGGCATCGATGCGGAAGGCAGTCCCTCGAACACCGGCCACGGCGTTGCCGGTCTTGATCTCGAACATCGAGCCATCCGATCGAGCTTTGGCCGCTTTCGCATAGGTCTGGCCGCGCTGCAACTGGGCCGAGAACTTCCGGTCCGTTCCGCCGAACACCGCCTGGTCCAGGACAAGCAACGACTTGCTTCCCAGACGCACGATGCTGTTGTCGGCCAGCATGATCTCGACCCGGTTCTTCTTGCCCTTGGTGCCGGTGCGAATCTCATCTCCGGGCTTGAGCTCTCTGCCGACCTGAGCGGGTGTCCAGGGCCCTTTAGGAGATCGGATTTCGACCACACCCTCGACGTAATTGACTCGCCCGACCGACGAGTCGGCGGCGCTGGACAAGGCAGTCGCTCCCAGGATCGCGAGACACAATCCGAGAGATAGGGTTACGGCTCTTTTCAGAACGCGGTTTTTCATGTAGCACCTCCCGAACGCCAGAAAGACTCCTACTCGCCAACCGCCCCGGGCACCGCGTGCAGATGAATGGTGAGTCGCTGTACCATTCCCGCGCCCTCGACCACGCTTCCAAACGGCTCGAACCCCCTCGCCGACACCTCCACCGAATGCCGTCCCGCCCGCGTCCGGATCATCGCCTCGGGCCTTCCCATATCGCCGCAGGTTCCCTGGAAGACTCCATCCAGTGAGACCTCGGCATGGGGCGGTGTGCAATCGATCTTGACGGCGACCGAGTCTCGGTCCACGAACGTGCGCACATTCGGCGCGGTCGAGGCGCACGCGGCCTCCAGCAACCCGCCGAGGAGGATGAGGGGTTTGCGGTTCACGGGAGGATCTTGACCTTGAGCGCGTTGTTGGCCGTCTCTTCCACCTCGACCTTGAGCCCGCCGCCGAAATCCTTGGCCTCGATCTCCGTCGCCAGCGCATGCCCGTCGCCGGCCATGGTGACATCGAGAACGGCTGTGCCTCCCTTGAGAGATTGCCGCGCCACCGCTTTGACACCGCGGACTTGGTTCTGCAAGACATCGATGAACTTGGCCAGGTTCTTGTTGTTGGCGCCGCTGACCGTCAGGCGGATGGAGTTGGCACCGCCGGTCTCCTCGACCCATTTCTTGGCGATGCGGTCGATGAGTTCCTCGGCGACCTTCTTGGAAGCCACCTTGAGCGCGGCGGAGCCGGCCGCCTGGGCGGTCATGTGGTAGGAGTTGGCCGCGCGGGAGGACGAGGCGATGACCTCGCCGTTTTCGCAGTTGATGACGCGGACCGCGACCTCGGCTCTCGCCGACCGCTGGCGCGCGCCTTCCGCCGTCTGGCCCAGCTCGCTGGCCATGGCCTTGCCCACGATGATGAGCTGGGCGTCGGTGGTCTTGGAAATCTGCCGGGCCTGTTTGTCGGACAGAAGAGCGACCGGCATGGTCACTTTTTTCTTTCCGGAGAGGACTTCGGGATCGACGAAGGTGAAGCCCTTCTCGCGCATCTGCTCGATGATGGTATGCTCGGCGACGCGCATGTCGATGGCGGGAATCCCCGTCACCCCCCACCAGTACTGGGGCCGCTCCACGCCGATGTTCTGCTCCGCGATCATGACGATGATCTTCGGCATGTTCTTGCGACGCATGAGGTTTTTCAAGCCTTCCAGGTCGCTCGAGACCTGCCCGGTGAGCACCTCGGCGGTGATTTCCACCACGTACACGTTGTCCTCGGCGCGCTCGCTCACGATCTTGTATTTGCGGATGTACCCGCTCGATTGCGCCAGGATTCGATCCGAGATGAGCTGGTAGTTTTCGGTCACCGTCTCGGAGGAGACCATCGTGCCCACCGCGGATTCCACGGCCTTGCGCTGCGCGTCTTCCAGGGCCTTATCCCGAGCCATGGCCTTGTCGTTGTCCAGGATGGCCGCTTCTCCCCTCGCCTCCACGGTCTGAACATCGTCGGCCCTTGCGCTCGAAGCCAGCGCCAGAATCACCGAAAGCCCGCACCACGCAAAGAGAGTATTTTTCATGGCCTTCCTCGCTTTGAATTAGCCTAGTCGACGACAATGACAACCCGGGCATCGGACAGGAACTTGAGGTTGGACTGGGGGTCGCGCAGTTTTTCCGCGTCCGCGTTCGAGAGCACCACATCCGTGCGCCCACCATCCGCCAGCTTGAGCGCCTTGAGAACGAGCGGCGATCCGGCCACGCGCTTGGACTCCTGGGCGGCCGACAGATCGCGGAAATATCCCGCAACGCCGTTCGCTTCCAGGGTGGCCTTGTCGAGCATGTCGGCCCCGTACACCACCTTGCCGGACTCGTCCAGAATCCTCGGCGAGAGAGCCGGGATGAGCTTGAGGCCGCGAGCGTCGATGACCAGGCCGGTGTTCTTGGCGGCTCCGGACGACGGAACCTCTCCGGCCTTGGTGCCCGGGTTGAGCAACGTAGAAGCCAGCGGTCCATCGAGCGACATCTGCACCACCACGTCCACACCGCCATCCGAATAATACTTGGTATTGACGACCTTGAAGTTGCGCGCGACGCCCTCGATGCGGGTGCGCATCTTCTCATTTGTGACCATCTCCTTTTCCACCGTCAGCTCGGAGTTGATCTGGACGCCCTTGAGGGTCTCGAGAATGTTGCGTAGGGCATCCATCTTGGCCACACGCTCGGCTCCCAGCCGGGCGACCGCGACATTCTGGCGAGCCCGCGGGTCGTTGAGATCCGGCGCTCCGCTCCCGGTCGCGGTGATGGTCCTGCCGGTCCAGTTTACCTGGCCGTGATCGACCTTGAGATCTCCGGATGTCACTTCGCCGGCCGCCTGGGCCCAGGCGAAACTCGGTAAGAGCGCAACGACGAGAAGACCGAAAAGAAAGCAGCGGAATCGGCGGTTCATCGGACCCTCCTGGTCACTTTCCAGAAAAGTTTCAACCTTCTACCACGCGTCCCGGAATGAGTCAAGGCAGCCGGAACGCTGAATTTTCTTGTTTTTCGGACGGCTGCGAGGTGCCGATATTCAGCGTTCGACCCAGTAATTCGGGGCCTCCTGGGTGATAATCACGTTATGAACGTGGCTCTCCTGCAGGCCCGCCTGCGTGATGCGGACAAACCGGCCCTTGCTGCGCAGTTCGTCGATGGTTCGGCACCCGCAGTATCCCATGCCCGACCGCAACCCGCCGACCAGCTGGAACAGCACGCTCGACAGGTTGCCGCGGAACGGCACTCTGCCTTCGATACCCTCGGGGACCAGTTTCTCCTCGGCCACGTCGGCCTGGAAGTAGCGGTCCTTGCTGCCGGCCTTCATGGCGGCCAGCGAGCCCATGCCCCGATATACCTTGTACGAACGCCCCTGGTACAACACCACCTCGCCTGGACTCTGCTCGGTGCCGGCGAACAACGAACCCACCATCACGCAGTTGGCCCCGGCGGCGATGGCCTTGGTGATATCGCCGGAATACTTCAGGCCGCCGTCGCCCACGATGGGCACACCGCTGTCTTTGGCCGCAGCGGCACAGTCCATGATGGCGGTGATCTGAGGCACCCCTACTCCGGCAACCACTCGAGTGGTGCAGATCGAGCCGGGGCCGATGCCGACCTTGACTGCGTCGGCTCCGGCCTCGATGAGCGCCCTCGTTCCCTCGGCCGTGGCAACGTTTCCGCCCATGATGTCTCGCTCGGGAAATCGCCGCTTGAGCTCCTGGACGGCTTCGAGCACCCCGCGAGAATGGCCGTGCGCGGTATCGACCACCAGCAGATCGCAGCCGGCCTCGGCCAGCGCCTCGGCTCTCTCGATACCCTGCTTCCCGACTCCGACCGCGGCGCCCACGAGGAGGCTTCCGCTCGAGTCCTTCGACGCTATCGGGAATTTCTCGGACTTTTGAATGTCCTTCATCGTGATGAGGCCCTTGAGCCGGAATCTCTCATCCACCACTGGAAGTTTCTCTATTTTATTCTTTTGCATCAAAGACTTGGCCGTATCGTGCGAAACACCCTCCTTGGCAGTCACCAGGCGGGAGGACATGACCTCCAATACTTTCTTGTGCGTCTGGCTTTCAAAGCGGAGGTCTCTCGATGTGATGATACCGACCAATTTCTTTCCCTTGACGACCGGGATTCCGGATATGGAATGCCGCCGCATGAGTTCCATGGCTTCGCGCAACGGCCGATCCGGAGCGATGGTGATCGGATCCCGTACGATTCCGGCTTCGAACTTCTTGACCTTGGCGACCTCGGCTGCCTGGCGTTCGACCGAAAGGTTCTTGTGGATGATGCCGATCCCGCCTTCTTGCGCCATGGTAATTGCGGTCTCGGACTCGGTCACCGTGTCCATGGCTGCCGAAACGAGCGGGATCCTCAGGCGAATCCTTCGAGAAAGCCGGGTGGAAAGGTCTACCTCGGTCGGAATAATCTCGGAATAGCTGGGGAGCAGGAGCACGTCGTCGAATGTCAGTCCTTCCCGGATCTCAGGATTGCTCATGGCGAGTCTCCTTGATACAGCCTTGGCGAACCGTACTCGACGCATGCGCTCTGGTCAAGCCGATCGCGCACCGCGAATCCCCCAAGTTTGCTATTGACAGGAAGCGAGCGGGCCTTATCTTGGCAACTAACAGGATGCGTTTAGTCCTGTTCAAGTCTGGACCGAGCTCTTTTCCACCACCTACCCCCTCCTCCCCTCTTTTACCGATGATTCTGGCTCGGCGGCGAAAGAGGGGTTCCTTCCTTTTTTGGGGCCATCCCTCCGGGTCGCCATAGCGCCATCAGAACTCATGCCTCGACTTTTGCGATGGTGGGAGCTGGCAAAGCAGGAAAGGTAACGGCTGCACAAGGACGAAAACCAGGTCAGCGCCGAGAGCCGGTGAACCGGTAGATATAGTAGAGCAGCGTGAGGATCGAGGTGATGAGGGCCGCAACATAGGTCATGGCCGCCGCGTTGAGCACTTTGGCCACGGCCTGGCCTTCCTCGCGCCCGACGATGCCGGTTGCGACCAACTGGTGCTTGGCGCGGGTGGAGGCGTTGAATTCCACCGGCAGAGTGACCAGTTGGAACAGGACCACAAGGCCGAACAGCGCGATGCCCAGCCAGATGAGCCCCGTCTGTTGGACCAAAAATCCGATCACGATGACGATGTAGGAACCATAGGTGCCGATGTTGGCGGGCAGAACCATGGATTGGCGCAAGGCCATCGCGGCATATTTCTGCTGGTGCTGGATGGCATGGCCGACTTCGTGCGCGGCCACTCCAACCGCTGAGATGCTGCGGCCGTGATAGACATCCGGCGAGAGCCGGACGACTTTCTCTCCCGGGTGATAATGATCGGACAAAAATCCCTCGTGCAGCTCCACCCTCACGTCGCGAATCCCGCTGCGCTCCAGAAGCTCGGCCGCCACTTCGGCGCCGCTTTTTCTCGAAGCGATCCCGACCTGGGAGAACTTGGCGAAGGTGGATTTCACTCGCCAGGTCGCCCACAAAGCGAGCAGCAGCCCGGGTCCGACAAACACGATATACATCGGATCGAATATCATTGGCTCCTCCCTTCAACGACAGCAATCAGTAAGACACAAAGCCGAGTTGGTCAAGATACCGGGGGACAGAACCCGAAAGTCGCACAACGCCCCCGGACCGCAGCCAGGCAATGGGCGAGATCGAAAGAGCGAGGTCAGAACTTCCAGGTCAGCGCGGCGGCCAGCGGGCCGATGCTTACGGAGGGAGTCAGCGAGGCGCTTCCGCCCGGGCCCTCGTCCATGAGGCCGCTGTTGTGAATCTTCGCCGCATCGGTGATCTTTCCCTGGGCGACGAACTCGAAGGTGACGCCGAGCGCCAGCAGACCTCCTCCGCTGATGAAGCCGATGAGACCCGCGCTCTCCCCCATCGCCTCCGACATGTCCTTCTCGAACAGGTAGTATACGCCACCGAACAAGAAAGACGCCAGAGAGAGGCCGGTGAAGACGTACGCGGTGGTGTGCCAGGTCCGGTAACTCGCGAACTGTTCCAGCGCGGCGGGGTTTTCCTTGAGTATGCGCTCGAGCTCGTGGCCCTCATCCCAGATGCCATAAGTCTGCTCGTCCATGGTGTACTTCTCGCTGGCGAAGAAAAGAAATCCATGGTGGATTTTGATCTCCTGGGCGGAGGCGGCGGGGGCCATCAGGATGAGACATGCAAGGCACATGACGAGCTTTCTCACGAGCACCTCCTGTTTCAGTCTTGCAGACCGGCAAGGATTGTCGGTTTCAGGTACTCGCGACAACCCTGGAGTCGTTTTCCAAAGAGTGCGGCGATGTTGATCATGAGCTTGAGACAGGCCTGAGGTTTGGTCCGCTGAAGCTTGAGAAAATCCTTTCGGGTGATTTCGATCAGTTCGCAGTCGGTGGCCGCCATCGCGGAAACCATCCGATGCCCGCCGATGAGCAGGCTGAGCTCCCCGAACGCGTCTCCCGGAGCCAGTTTTTCGAGCGCGCGGTCGCGTCCGTCCGGAGACTTGAGCTGAAGTTCCACCACCCCGTTCTGGACGACAAAGAGCGACTCCGCCACCATGTTCTCGACGAAGATGGGCGTCTGCTTGGGAATGGTGCGGATGGAGGCAATTTTGGACATCATCAAGAGGCCCGCTTCCGAAAATCCTGCGAACAGCGGGCAGGCCTTCAGGATGTCTGTCGTCATGGGCGGATATATATCAAAACACCGTCCGGCGGAGCAAGCGGAAAGTGCATTCTAAAACTCTGCGCGCGGCCCGGGGGTCGAAGGAACGGAGGCTGCCTCCTATCGCCCGTTCTTGTTGCAAAATCACCTCGTCGGCCGACATCGGCTCCTGCGGCCTTCGGCTAACGCCTTGCGCGAAAAACGACAAGGTTGCTGCCGGCGAAGTTCACCAGCGTGCCGGCCAGGATGCCGATGAAGTTCACCAGCAAGTATCCCCTCCCCTGGTCGAGAGATGTCGCCACGATGATGAGGTGCATGATGCCGAGCCGCACTCCCAGCCCGGCCAGGCTGGTGAGGACGAAGGCCGGATAGCTCGCAATGCCGCGCACGTTCCGGTCGCGAAATGTCCAGGCTCGGTTGAGCAGGTAGTTGGAGGTCACCGCGAGGGAGAATCCGAAGATAGCGCACAGCCGGGTGTCGAGGCCGAGCGTCTCCTTGAGGAGGGCGACGATGGCCATGTCGAGGACCATCCCGGCCAGGCCGACCAGGCAAAACCGGGCGAACCGGAAGATCCCCGCGAAGCGAAAGCCGTACAGCCGCCACAGATGCCGCAGGTACTCGAGCTGCGCCCGGGCCGAAAGCTTGCTCTTTCCCGCCACGCGGTCGCGAAAGACGATCGGCAATTCCAGGATGCGCGCCGCCCTCGCCTTGACCGCAACCTCGAGGACGATCTTCCAGCCGACCGGATCGAGCGGCAGGCCATCGAGGATCTCTCGCCGCACCGCCATGAACCCGCTGGTGGTGTCTTTCAGGGAGGTGAGCGGCCGGGCCAGCAGCCCCGCGCCCCGCGAGATGACCCGCCGCAAGAAGGGCCATTTCTCGCATCCGCCCCCGGCCACGTAGCGGCTGCCCACCGCGATATCGGCCTTCCCGTCCAGCACCGCGCGCACAAGCTCCGGGAGCGTCTCCACCGGGTGGCTGCCATCGGCGTCCATCACCGCGCACACCCGGGCCCGCGAGGCGGCAAACCCCTCCAGCACCGCGGACGACAATCCGCGCCGTCCCTTGCGCACGATACAGCGCACGGGGAGCCGCCGGCCCAGCTCCTCCGCGATCCGGCCGGTGCCGTCGGGCGAGTCGTCGTCCACCACGATGACCTCGCCGCGGATCTTGGCCTCTTGCAAGGCGGTACAGATGCTCCCGGCGATGGCGGCGATGTTCTCCGCCTCGTTGTACGTGGGCACCACCACCGAGACGTCCAGGCCGTCATCGGCCGCCGGCGCGGGATTTTTCGTGTCCATGCTCATAGCAAAAAGTACCGCATGAAAGCGTCGAAGAACGGGATCGACATGCGTGCGCGGATGCGGTCGAGCAGCGTCGGCCGCACCGGCCGGCACAGCTCGGTGTCCTTGACGATTCGCTCCACCACCGCCTGGCCGAATTCCCGATCCTGGATGAAGAACTCCAGCTCCAGGTCGGCCCGCGCCGAGCGCAGCACCAGGTTATAGGAGCCCATGGCGGTGTAGAAACGATCGGCCACCGCGATCTTCGAGTGCACGATGGCGCGCCGATACCCCTGGAGGTTTATGCCCATTTTCTGCAGCATGGGATAGAAGCGATCGCTCTCGAACCCGGTGAGCAGCGTGTCGTAGTAGAGCGGCACCACCATGAGGAACTCGGAAAGCCTTCCCGCCTGCCGCCCCCAGCGCCGCAACAGCTCCCCGTCCGTGGGATAGCAGTGCTCGACGTGCATCGAGTGGCGCGCAAGCTCCGGCAAAGAGCCGATGCGCTCGCGCAGCGCGCTATAGCCTCGCGTCACCGGCTCGGGCGCGCCGCCGAGGAGCGAGAGCACCAGCCGGGGAAAGTTCGCCCAGAACGGCTGCTCAAACCCGAGCGGCAGCGAGGGATGGACCGTGACCACCGCGTTCCCTTTCCGCTCGACGGGCGCGGCGATCTCGGGGCTGTCCGGATCGAACACGTCACCGCCGGAGAGCGCCCAGCGCTTGGCGAACTGCCGGTTGAGTTCGCGGGCGCAGCCGCCTTCCAGGATGGCCGAGTTGTCGTGCCACTGCCAGCGCTTCCAGTTGATCTTGGGGTCGGGCGAAAGCTCGTTTTCGTACAGGTAGGCATCGGCCAGGTTCTGCGAGCCGATGAAGGCCCGGCACCCGTCCACCACGATCATCTTGCGGTGGTCGCCGTGGGCGATGGAGCCGGAGTAGGCATTGTCGAGACGATCCTGCTCGGCGAGCCACTCTTCTCGGACGCCGCGTTCGAGCGCCCAACGCCGGTATTGATCGCGGGTGCGGATGCCCTGGTCGCGAAAGGACGCCCGCTTCCAGTGGCGGATGATGGGGTTGCAATCCACGAAAGGCACCCCGCCCTCGCGGATGGCGCCGACGACGTTCTTTCGCACGTAGCGGTCGTGCCACAGCCAGGAGCGCAGCTCCGAGAGCGGCGAGACGAACCCGGTGGTGGACGGCGAGCCCGACATCACGAAGCCGCTGGCCGCGAACATGACCCGGACCTGCACCCCTTGGCGGACCTTCTTGGCCAGGAGTCGGGCAAGCTCCACGCCCACCTCGCCGCCCATGATGAGGGTGACGATGTGGATGGAGCGCTCGGCCGAGTCCAGAAAGGCAAACAGCTCGCGCCGTGCCTCGGGGCCGCCCCACACCGGGCGCAGCCGGTGGCCATAGCGCGAAAGGTCCGAAAGCCTGGCAACGAGCACCGAAAGCTCACCGGGCCCGAAGCCCTCCACGTCCAGCAAATCTTTGGGGTCGGTGAATTCGCCTCCGGCGCGCACGCGGCGCTCGAGGAGCCGGCTTCGCAGCGGCTCGCGGATCTCGTGGGCCTCGTCGGAGCCGGGCTTCGGCGGGCCGGCCGCGTCGTCGTAGGCGCCGAGCGGCGGGAGGTTGAGGTACGAAAGCAGCGCGCCGAGATCGGCCGGCGAATGGCGCTCGAGGTCGGCTGGAGAGAGGGTCGGCATGGCCGCCGAGTCCTACCACAACCCCGGGGGATCCTGGAAAAAGTTTTTTACGTCTCGGAGAAAACCAGCGTATCCAGAAAAGCCTTTGTCAAGGGGGCAGGCCCCCTTGGACCCCCAGGAAAGAACCTGGAAAAAGTCTCGGAAAAAATATACCAATAAGAAACGGCCCGGAAAAACCCGCGTCTCTTTTCGTTTCGATGGGTCAATGGAAAGAGCTGCGGTCAAGCCGCGCGGATGCGCGAAGATGCTCCACGGGCCTTGCGGATCTTGGCCAGGGCGGCCAGATCGTAGAGCCTCTCGCCGCACCGGGGACACTCATCGACTTCGACGTTGGGCACCACGACGCACCGCTTCCCGAATTTGCTTGTCACCGAGCGTCGGACTCTTTGCATGCGACCCAACCCGCAGCTCGGACATTTGATCCCTGGCTTCATGATAAACTCCTCTTCGAAGAAACCAGGATATAAAGAATATCCTGGCCTCCCTCTCTCCGAACAACGCCCTTGGTGTAGATGGGGATTCCTTCAAAGCTCACGCCGACGATGACATACAGGATTTCCCGCCTGGAGCGCCGATTGGGGGACCGCGAACGAAGAGTCTTGCTGATGGCAGGGGCAGAAAGGATCGCCTCGAGAGCATCCTCCGGCTCCAGCCGATCCGCTTCGAGCTCTTTTCGGGCCTTTTCCGTAAACCGGACACAACCGCGAACCACGAGACGCTTGATTCGTATCAAAGCATCCATGCAGAGATTATATAGGCTGCCGCGCCCAAGACAAGTCTGCACCTCGGTCTGGCCGCTGGCAGTTTTCCCAGTTTTTCTAGAAAGAAAGAGCCGGAGAAAACCGGAAAATCCAGAGAATCCAGAAAAGCCGTGGGCAAGGGGGCGCGCCCCCTTGAACCCCCCGGAAAGAATCCGGAGAAAATCCAGGAAAAACCTGCTTAATAAGGAAAAGCTCCGAGAAAACATTCTGACAAGGAAAATCTCGGAAGCCAGGCGGCGTTCCCCTTCCCTGTCTTCTTCCTGCTCAGCGCTTTTTCCCTCTATTATTAGCGGTTTTTCGGGGGCTTTTCCCCTTTGTTATTAGCGCTTTTTCTTCGTTTTCTCCCGGGGGTTCACGGGGGCAGAGCCCCCGTGCCAGATTCCTGCTGGCAATGGGAAGGAAAAAGACGAGCAGTTGACGCGGCGGGTTCTTTCTGGATAGATCCGCCGCATGAAAGCCGTCCTGCTCGCCGCCGGCGTCGGCAGCCGCCTTCGCCCGCACACCGACCGTCTTCCCAAGGCCCTGCTGCCCGTGGCGGGAAAATCCATCCTGGAGCGCTCGCTCCAGGCGTTCGCCGAGCTCGGTATCGCCGAGGCCATCGTGGTCACCGGGCACCTTCGCGAGAATATCGAGGAGGCCCTGCGCCGCTCTCCCCTGCCCGCGCGCGCCGTGTTCAACCCGCGCTACGCGACGGCCAACAATTTTTATTCGCTGCTCATTGCAGAGCCTGCCCTGGCAGGCGAGGACTTCGTCAAGCTGGACGCCGATCTCGTCTTTTTGCCCGAGGTGCTGGAGCGGCTGCTCGCGACACCGGGCGACCTCGCGCTGGCGCTGGACCGGTCGGTGGCACTCGGCGAGGAGGAGATGAAGATCCTCCTCGACGGCGCCGGGCGGGTCCTGCGCGTCTCCAAGCGCCTGCCACCGCAAGACTGCGCCGGCGAGTCCATCGGCATGGAGCGGATCGGGGCGGCGTTTTCCGGGGTGCTCTTCGACGAGCTTCGCGCCCTCGACCGCGAGGGGCTCGCCAACTCGTACTACGAGGACGCCTACGACCGGCTGGCGCAACGGGGCGGGTTCGATTTTCGCTGCGCGGACGTGGGCGGAATGCGGTGGTTCGAGATCGACGACGAGAAGGACTGGCGAGAGGCCGACCGGCTGTTTGCGCGCTGATACCAACGCCCTTTTCCCTGCAAATAAGACATTTTGGCAAGGGGGCGGCCCCCTTGGACCCCCGGAAAAGAACCCGGAAGAACCTGCTGACAAGGTAAATCCGGGAGAAAACCTGCTTATAAGGAAAAGCCAGGAGAAAACCTTCAACTATTGAGCCTTGCATCCGACAGCTAAACAAAGCGAGCGGTGCGCGTAGGCGAAGCCCTCTACGCACCGCAGGCGCTCTGGCCGAGGAGCTGAGAGGGCGAGCCGTAAAACAGCACCGTGAGCTTTACCTGATCAATGCAAGTCTCAATAAGAAAAATCTTAGAAGCCAGGCGACGTTCTCCTTCCCCGTCTTCTTCCTGTTCAGCGCTTTTTCCCTTTATTATTAGCGATTTTTTCGGGTGATTTTTCCCTTATTGTTAGCGGTTCTTAGGGGATTCTCTCCCGGGGGTTCACGGGGGCAGAGCCCCCGTGCTGAAATCGGCGGAAACCGGCGAAACCAGCGCGAAACCAGCGTGGGTGATGGGATAAAGCGACCGGCCCCTCCAGCGACGTACAATGCACGTCGGAGGTTATTGGCTGTAAACAACCAAACGGAGGTGGCCGGTCATGATGTACTGTGGATTGGATGCAGGG
>Ga0101944_10000461_pt1 | contig 118328 bp, 100 predicted proteins | sample DewCreD2012metaG_FD_75245 | JGI IMG/M metagenome (GOLD analysis project Ga0101944, IMG submission 75245) | Hot spring sediment bacterial and archeal communities from British Columbia, Canada, to study Microbial Dark Matter (Phase II) - Dewar... ...
CTGAAATAAGCGATGAGATTTGTGAAAAGATTAACCGTGCTCCGGATAATCGCGTCCTATCTTTATATTCCCGTGTCATCTCAGCGTTGAGTGCTGAATAGGGAATCATCACCATGGTAAAAGCAGTACTAAAGAATACATATGCGGTTGCATAATAAATAAATTTTATTATCTGGCTTTCAGATGAAAAAGGTATCCACATGGCAATAAAACTAAGTATGATTGGAAATATTCCCATCAAGAAGAATATTCTCCGCCTGCCGTATTTTGACCTTGTAGTATCAGAGATATACCCCATGATAGGATCGCTGATTGCATCCCAGGCTTTACCTGCCAGTACAACAAGGCCAGCTAATGCGGGATTCAATTTTGCAACATCAGTTAAGAAATAAATGAATAAAAGGTTTATAATGACAAATGAACCGCCACCAAAAATATCACCAACACCATATGATAATAAATTTCTAAAAGTTATTTTTCTTTCTTGATTCATAAGCCCACCTGTTTTAAATTGTAAAAAATTGTTGCATAAGTAAAAAATATTGTAAATAATGTTATATGCTATAATATTAAAATTATAGTATATTATATTAAAATCGTTATCGATAATATGTCAAGTAAATTATACTATCAGGAGTTAGTATATGGCACACGGTGAAAAAATTAACAAGCGAAAAGAAAATAAACGCAAACATATAGTCGATATCTTCAGGCATCACCCAACATTATCAAAAGCTGAAGCAAAACGATATTCCGGGTATTCAATGGATACCATAATGACTTCATTTAAAATATTAAAAAACACCGGCATTATTATCCCTACTGAAGGCAAACAGAAGGAAAAAGGCCGTAAGGCAATGTTCTTTACTTTGAACCACGAAAAGCAAGTATACTTAGGCATTACCTTCAATCAAAAAGCAGTATATACATCAATAGTTAGTTTTAGTAATAAAGTTTTAGCAACAGCAAAAGTAGGCATTGCAAGCAGCATCTCAAAAGAGGAATTTACCCGTGTAATACTGCAACAAATTGATGAAGTTTTATCCAAAAACCCAGTTTTTTCAACCAATCTTGTGGCTGTTGGATGCACGGTTCCAGGTGATATTGATACCAAAAATGGTATTTTGAGGTCATATACACTTATGCCGCAACTGAAAGATTTTAATTTTCAAGCACTTTTATCCAATAAATTTCCCAATACACGCATCTTTTTTGACCATAATATCAGCAGCATGATAGCGTATATTTTATCAACATCTGATATTAATCAGCGTTATGACAGGATAATGGTTGTTTCTGCACGTGCAGCAAGCGCAGTAGGATTAATTTATAAGGGTGCGATAGTTAATAGTAGAGGGGAAATTGGCCATATAAAAGTCTGTGATGACAACCAGCAATGTATTTGTGGAAGAAGTGGCTGCCTGGATTGCTATTTTTCGTATGCGGCATTTGTTAAACTATTACAGCAACACGATGCGATAGAGGAAGATGAATGCTACGATAATATAATAACAAAACTTAATCAGCATTACAACAAAAGAACAGAAGGCATATTTGAAAAGCTAGATATGGCACTCAAATATTTTTCAGAAGCGTTACTTGATGCAATCAATGTTTTCTCGCCCGATTATATCCTCCTTACCGGTGATTTGTTTGAGATATATAATGACCCTGTTGCCCAGATAGACATCCATATAAAAGATTTATTTCATGATACGGGATATATTTCCATGTATAAACGGGCATTAATGGAATTTCAGAGTATAAAAACTGATGCAATAGCCCATGGCGTATGCTTAAGTTTAATAAAGCAGGATTGGGGTTATACTGCATAATTATATCTTTTTCAATACTATAACCGTTAAATCATCTCCAAGCTTGGCTTCTCCCTTGAATTCATTAAAAGCTGCAATTATATACTCACAAATTTCCTGTGCTGTTTTGCCTCCAGCGTTCAAGAAAGCATCTTTGAGGCGTTCAAATCCAAATTCTTCAGCATCTTGATTTTTTTGTTCCGTAATACCATCACTGTATACTAACAGCATATCGCCGGGCTTCATACTGAATTGAAGAGGCGTATAAAAAGTCTGAAATACACTTTTACCCAAAAACATTCCCTTGATATCTTTTTCTTTATGTGCGCATATAATGACATTATTTGTTTCTTTTCGTTTTAAAAGCATCTCTGTATGGGCAGCATTTACATATTCAACCTTATCGTCACTGAAACGCAATAGTATACCTGTTAAATAATTATCAACATTTTCAAGTTCCTGTATCAATTCCTTGTTAATGGATTCCATGACTTTACCTAAATGCAGGTTTACAAGTTGTTCAAAGTGGCGAAAGATAATTGATTTTGACAGTATTGTTAACAAACCAGAGGCTATACCGTGCCCCGAAACATCAAATAATCCCATGCCTGCTAATTTATTATTTTGAATAAAAAAATCATAAAAATCACCAGATACACCAGACATCGCCTGAGCATATAAGCCAATTTCATAATTATCAACAGATGGGGCTTTCTGCGGTATAATACTGCGCTGAACATTGACTGCCATAATCATATCTCTACGCGCAATTTCCTGCTGCTCACGTATTTGCTGCAACGCTAATTTTAATTCCTGATTTGCTTCATATAACTGTCGTGTTCTGTCTTCAACTTTCTTTTCCAATGAGATATTCAATTCTTCCACTTCATTATGGTACTGCACTGTTTGAATAGCTAATATTGCTGCTATTGATATCAAAAATGATGGGAAACCAAATCCCATGAGGTATATGGCATCATCAATTTTGAATATATTATGTACAATAAGATCCCAAAATGCACAAAAATAAAATGGAATACTTCCTATCATTAAAATTTTAGCTTCTTTTTTCTTTTGTTTTAACGCAATGATTGTAATAGAAATAATATAGATAATAGCAGGTATGATAAAAAATAGAATTACTTTATACCTGAGATTAAGAAAGGTTGGATAGTCCTTAGCTAATAATAAAATAAAAGAAGGCATAATTGTTGATACTAATAATACATATTTAATAATTTTATTATCAGAAACATTCAAGTACCTGGTTAAAAATCTGGATAATAAATACGCAATTACAAAAATTAAAATAAAGATTATCTTTTGAAACAAAAGATACGGTATCAGGTTATAATCAAATCCTGGAAGCCTGGTTATAAAGAAATTTATAAGATAAAATGAAAAAGCAATACATGTTAATCCAAAATATAAATTTTCTATGTCTTTTTTACGTAATGAATACATTAGTATGTAATAACAACCAACCAAGAAAAACAAGAAAGAAATAATTGCATTGATCCGTGAATCAATAAAATCTAAATAATCATATTCCTTCGCTAATTCATTATAGTTGCCAATAATATTTTTTCCAGCTATAGATCCTTCATGATTAACATAAACTTTAATGAGCAAAATATTATTTTCATTTGTCTTGAGCAGACTTTTTGGCAGCATATACAATCGATATCTATTCCATTCGCTAAAAAATCGTGGAGGGAATTGCCCCGTGCTTCCAATCAGTTCGCCATTACAATATGTTTCATCGGCTATCATTATTCTACCCAGCAAAATTCCCAGCAATGGCATGTTTACTAATTTATTGGAAGTGGTAAATTCAGATCGCAACCATACAAATCCTTCATAATTGGGGACTAATGTATATAAATCACTAGTTGATTTTAATGGCTGGAATGGCAATTTTACAGCATTGTTATAACCCTGTTCAGATTTTCCTGGCGCATATTTCCAATTATATAGATAAAGAACTTCAGCACCAACTATGGATGGAAATACAATATACAATGCATTCAAAATTAAAATAATAATGGCAATTGAACTGTTTTTATTAATCATTAACTATATCCTCCGTAAAATACATAAATGCTGACTTATGTTTTTTAAGTTTGTCCATTATTACAATAAAACATAAATAATATATTATTGTTGATAGCAACAAAATAAGATATGTTAAATTGGATACAATCAAAATTGCATTCCTCTATCCATTATGTTTACATATAATAAAATAAATCAATAATAATATCGTTATCGACATATATAAATAATAAAAAAAATGCTTAACTGACATTACAATTTATCCGACATAATATATGAGACATAAATTATATGATGTGAGGTGCCTATGCCAAACAAAAAGAAAACCAACTCTTTTACAAAACAACTTAAAAAATATATTGCAATCAAAGGCTTAGAATTAGTAATACATTTGGTAAATGGTGAAGTAATTGAATTGCAAAATAATGTACGCCTGGAAAAAAATAATATAGTTGTTAAAAATAAAAATAGAGAATTTCATATCCCAATCTCAGATATAAAATCAATAGACCTTTATGCAGCATAAATATTATAATTATTAATACTAATAAATAATTATTGACAGCTTTTGGTATTTATATATCAATTTTTGTAACTTTATACACAATTCACTATACTTAAAATGTATAGTGAATTGTGTTTTGTGGCCAGATATAGCTTATAATTTACTATAATTTTTTATACTGAATATTTTATCATAGATAGTATTATTATTGCCATGATATCATAAAATTTAATTAAAGAATATTTGACATGACAAGGATACAAATACATGTTATTAATACAATCACCGTGATCTTATTTTCTTTTATCACGGCTCAAGTCATCAATCAGGGTGTAAAATTTGTTATCAAACCTGCTGATTTTAAAAACTACGTCCACACACGGTATAAGCCCACATCTACATCGTTAAAAAGTTTTAATGAATATCAGTCAATGCTTGATTCCAATTTCTTTAAAATAGCTTCTGCAGATAGCTCAGGTGCAGCTGTTATTAGCAGTGAAATAAATGAATTAGTAGTATTAGGAACTATCTCCGGGCCGCCGGGTATTGCAAGAGCATTAATAAAAAAGCAATCTGAAAGCTCTGCACAAATTTATAAGATAGGCATGGACGTATATGGTTTCAAACTCATGAAAATTGATAATGCAAAAGTATATTTAAAAAAAGGTGATAAAGTTGAAATCATTGATATGTTTGCTAAAGAAAAATCTCCAGGTACAATTCCTGCACAACAATCCATGCAACAAAGTTCTCCGAACAGGATAGTAAAATCAATAAGCAAAGCAGAGGTTCAACAAAAAGTTTTTAACAATCTTGACAATGCTTTAAATGGTGTTAGAGCTGGTCCATACAGGGTTGGTGGTAAAATTGAAGGTTTTAAACTTTTTTCTGTGGCTCCTTTTAATATATTGTATTCAATGGGTGCACGCAGCGGTGATATTGTTAAACGTATTAACGGCCAACCCATTGATAGTACTGAAAAATTAATGAAAATGTGGGAATCATTAAAAACTGACTCCCGTTTTGTTATTGAGCTTGAACGCTCTGGTCAGATGATAACATATGACTTGAATATTTCTGAATGATGTATTTAAATATAAAAAAATTAATGCTTAATTGGTGAGTCAATGAAAAAAAATAAATTAAATTTAAATTATTGTCTCCTTATTTTATTTTCATGTTTCATTATTATATCATTCCTTTATGCTCAACAGGAAAATACAAATCCTGAAAAACCTGATGAGGCCCAAAATCCACAGCCTGAAATAATTATGCCAAAGGATGAACAGAAAGACATTCAACCTAAACCAGAAATAAAAATTGAAAAAGTTAAGGGAAAAAAGAAAGATGAAGAAAAATATTTTACCCTTAATTTTAAAGATGTTGAGTTGTCTGAATTTTTAAGTGTCATGAGCCAGCTTATTGGCAAAAATATTGTAATAGATGAGCGTGTTAGAGGAAAAATTACAATTTCTTCAGTAAAAAAAATACCAGTAAAAGATGCTTACGAAGTAATGAAGGCCATTTTGGAATTAAAAGGTTTTGCAGTAGTTGAATCCGAAAACCTCATAAAAATATTACCCATCAGAGATGCTATTAAAAAAAATGTTGAGGTAATAATTGACACTACAAAAAAGCAGATTGTCCCTTCAGATGACCAAACAATAACATATCTACAGGAAATTAAAAATGCTGATGCTGAGCAAATAGCAAATGTATTGAGGGCATTAAAATCACCAAATACCGATATTATTGTTTACAAGGATTTAAACATTATTATTTACAGTGGTACAGCATCGGAAATATATGGTTTACTTAAAATTGCTTCATCACTCGACAAAAAAATACAAGAACTCGAAATTGACAAGGCCGTGAAAGGAGATATTCATGTTGTTCATCTGGAAAATGCTGATGCCGAAAAATTAGCTGCAGTTTTATCCAGGATACCTTTTGCAGAGTACGCAGCAATCAGCAAAGAACAACCTCAACAGGTTGATGTTACCAAGCAAGCACAGCAGATTGCACAAGCAAAAGCTGCAATAACTGATAAACAGAAACTATCGATCATAGCTAATAAAGAAACTAATTCACTTATCATTACTGCAAAACCCGAAGAATTCAAAATGATAAAAAATATCATAGACCAGTTAGATATAGTACGCGAGCAGGTTTTAATTGAAGCATTAATTATTGAAGTATCTGCCGATAGCGGCTGGGGTTTTGGCATAGACTGGATGCTTGGTGACCAATATAATTCGCATCTTTATGGTGGATCATCAATACAAGGAACCCCACCATCATATACCCTTCCATCAGGCATGACAGGCAAAAAGATCGCCGTACCTTTATCAACGGGTTTTCAGATTGGTTATCTTTCAGATAAATCAATGTTAGGATTTGCTTTATTAAATGCAACCGGTGCAGAAAAACATTATAATATTTTATCAACACCGCAAATTCTTACAACTGACAATCAGGAGGCCGAGATAAATGTTGGGGAAGAAATTCCTGTTCCAACCAATAATAGAATTAGCGATACTGGTGTTCAGTTTTATACCTATGAATATAAATCTGTAGGAGTAAAACTTAAGATAACACCTCATATCACTTCACAAAATAGCATTACTTTAGACCTGTATCAGGAAGTCAATTCTGTACTAGGTCAAACTACTGTGCTTGAATCAGGATCAGTAATCCCCCCAAAATTGGGCAAGCGTGATATTAAAACAAAAATTAACGTTGCTGATGGCAAAACAATAGTTGTAGGTGGATTAATCACCAACAATAAAAGTGTTGAAGAAACAAAAGTCCCTATTTTAGGGGATATACCTTTGTTAGGATGGTTTTTTAAACGCAAAGTAGTTGAATACAAAAAAACTAATCTTCTTGTATTCATTACACCACATATTGTTACAAAACAATCAAAAATTGAGGCATTAACCGAACAAAAACGTGAAGAACAACGAAGGTTACAATTAGACTAACTATGATAGGCATTAAAAATAAAAAAATTGGGCAGATTTTAATTGATAAAAGATTAATAGCAAATGAAGATCTTCAGGATGCCCTGTTATCTCAACAAACAACACCCTTAAAAATAGGCCAGATTCTATTAAAAAAGGGGTTAATTAATGAATTAGATTTATTAAAAGCATTAGCCGCACAATTTTCTATGGAATTTTCCGAAACACTAAGCTTTTCTGACAATGAAAATATTCTTAACACAATTCCTGCACAATTTTTAAAAAGATATAAAATAGCTCCTTATTCAGTTAAAAAGAATACAATTAAAGTTGCCATCAACGATCCTCTTCTCATTCAGCCATTAGATAACATCAAGATTATCTTTGAAAATTACAAAATTGTGCCTGTACTTTCAACTGAACAAGAAATTTTAAAAATAATTAACAATCATTATGAACTCTTGAAAGAAAACTCAACAACATCAGTTATAGAAAACCTTGAAGAATCTGATTTTGAAATTTTGACATCCCCCATTACAGAAACTGAAGATATACTTGATATGGCCAATGAAGCCCCAATTATCCGCCTGGTTAATACTGTAATCAAACAGGCCATAGAAGACCGCGCAAGTGATATACATATTGAACCTTTTGAAAAAGACCTTATTATACGGTTTAGAATCGATGGTATTTTATATAATATGTTTACTCCACCAAAAAAATATCAGGCAGCTATAATTTCTAGAGTAAAAATCATGGCTAATTTAAATATTGCGGAAAACCGTTTACCCCAGGATGGTAGAATCCAATTAAAAGTTGGAGGGAAGGATATTGATATCCGAGTTTCAGTATTCCCAACTTATTATGGTGAGCGCATTGTCTTACGATTACTTAATAAGAGCGACATGAAATTTGATCTGGATTCTTTAGGTTTTTCTAAAGAAACATTAAAAATATTTAATGACTTAATTAAAAAAACACATGGAATAATACTTGTTACAGGTCCAACCGGTAGCGGTAAAACAACAACATTATACAGTGTCTTAACCCGTCTTAATACTGCCGATGTAAATATTTTAACTGTAGAGGACCCGATTGAGTATCAACTCCATGGTGTTGGGCAGATGCAGGTTAAACCAAAGATTGATCTTACCTTTGCTGCAGGTTTACGATCAATTTTAAGGCAAGACCCTGATATAATAATGGTTGGTGAAATACGCGATTTAGAAACAGCAGAAATTGCAATTCAGGCAGCTTTAACCGGCCATAGAGTTTTTTCAACAATTCACACCAACGATGCTGCCAGCGGAATTACCCGGTTACTTGATATGGGTGTTGAGCCATTTCTCATTGCATCATCAGTTAATGCGTTTTTAGCTCAACGGTTAGTGCGCACGATATGTCCTCACTGCAAACAATCGTATAAACCTGACCCAGTAGTACTCAAAGATCTGGGCATGAAGCCCTCCCACATACAGGGTAAAAAGTTGTATAGAGGCAAAGGCTGTGAAAAGTGCATCAACACTGGTTATTTAGGAAGAACCGGAATATATGAGCTACTTCCTGTTACAAATGACATACGTAAGTTAATAATGGAACACGCTGATGCAGTACAGATAAAAGAGAAAGCTATTTCTAATGGGATGAAAACACTCCTTCAAGACGGTGTAGAAAAAGCTCTTCAGGGCATTACAACCTTAGAAGAAGTATTGCGGGTTAGTTAAGCCATGATATTTGAATATATTGCCCTCACCAGTAAAGGTGAAACCGTAGCAGACATTATTGATGCACCATCTGAAGTCATTGCACGTCAACGGTTGCGTTCCAATGGTTTTTATATAGTAAAAATTTCAAAGCAGGATTCTGAAACAACTACTACTATTGAAACTTCATCAAATATTTTCAACACAATCATTGACAAGATATCATACTATATAAGTTTACAACTAAGTGCAAAAGAGATTAGCACATTTTCCAGACAATTATCTACCATGCTTAAAGCCGGTATGCCTCTTTTAACATCCATTTCTAATATAATTGATCAAATAGAAAATCCAATCTTTAAAAGAGCAATTATTGATGTTAAAACAAAAGTTGAAGAAGGATCGTCGTTGTCAAATGCGCTTGAAAGGCATCATTATATTTTTAACGAAATGTATATTAATATGATCCGTGTTGGTGAAAGCTTGGGTTCACTGGATAGTGCTCTTGAACGCCTGGCTGATTTAGAGGAAAAACGCAACCTATTAAAAAGCAAGGTTCAGTCAGCATTATGGTATCCTGCTTTTATGATTTTGTTTGCTATCGCAGTCGTTACATTTTTAATGATAAGTATCATACCTTCGTTAGGCAGGATGTTTGCAGAATTAGGCAAAGATCTTCCTTTACCAACAAAAATTGTTATGGGAACAAGCAATTTTATTGTATCTTTCTGGTATGTAATTGTGCTGATAATAATTCTAAGTATTTATTATTTTAACCGTTACAAAAAAACAGAGGAAGGAAGAAGGAAAATTGACGAATTAAAATTAAAATTACCTATAGCAAGCTCACTGTATAAAAAAATATTAATCCACAGGTTTACGTATAATTTAGGGGTACTCTTATCCAATAAAGTAGATGTTATAAAATCATTTGAGATAGTTCAACGTTTAATGCGAAATAGTATCATAGAAGAAAATATAAAAAAAGCAGCCAAAATGGTACAGGAAGGTTCTTCAATTTCAAATGCGTTATCAAAAGAAAGGTTTTTACCTCAATATATCATTGGCATGATTGCCGCTGGCGAATCAAGTGATACTGTAGATGAGATGCTACTTAATATAGGGAAAATTTATGAAAATGAAATTGAATTATCAATAAATAGCATGACCAGTCTTATTGAGCCTATTATTATTGTATGTATGGGATTTGTTATTGGCCTCATCGTCATATCTGTACTATTGCCAATTTTTGAAATGAATTTAATAGTTAAATAATTTTACAATATTAGGGGTAAACTTATGAATATTTACAAAATATTTTCTTCTATTAAAAAATATCTTGCTTACTTAAACAATAATAAAGGTTTCACACTTATAGAATTGTTAATTGTTATAACAATAATTGCAATACTATCTATTGTAGTTGTCCCCAGGTTTATGGATATTCCACAAAAAGCAAAGGTTGAAGCTGCACGTCAGCAAATTGCAGCATTTTCAATGGCTTTGGACCATTATTATCTGGATAATGGAAATTATCCAACAACAGAACAGGGATTACAGGCACTCATTGAAAAACCAACAACCGACCCTATCCCACAAAATTACAATCCAAAAGGATATATGGATAAAAAGAAAATCCCAAATGACCCATGGGGGAATCCTTTTGTATATAATTGTCCTGGACAACATGGTAATGATTATGAAATAATGAGTTACGGTGCTGATGGCAAAGAAGGTGGCAGCGGTTTTGATGCTGACATAACCAGCTGGCAATGAGTTTTACTTTTATATGATACAACGTTGCAAATATGACAATGGTGGATTTACTTTAATAGAACTTATCGTTGTTATTGCTGTCTTTTCCATTTTATCTATTGTTGTAATGCCTCGTATCATTAATTATCTTTCATCAGTGCGTGACAATTTTTTAATTTTAAGTTCGATAGTTACTAAAACTTTTGACGATGCATTCATCAACCACCGTACTAATTTTATTGTAATTCATTGCCAGAGCAAAGAGAGTGATATTTCAGAAATTTCAAATTCACTATTTGAACGTACAAATGGCATATCGGTGGCAATTCTTAATGATGCTAATGAATTTATTGATAACCCTAATACATTATTAAAACATAGAGAATTCCCCGATTCATTTGTAATAAAAGAGATTCTGCTTCCAGATGGTAGCAGTTACACTACTGGGAATGTTTTTATACCTGTATATTCATCAGGTTCTACCAGTGGTGCTATTCTACATATTGTAACAAATAATGAGGAAGAGTGGTCCTTCATTATTAATCCATACATAAAAGCCCCAAAAGTAGTAAAAGGGTATATTACGTATGAAGATATCAAATAAAGGATTTACACTTATTGAAATTCTTGTTGCGATAGCAATATTATCAATTGCCATGTTAGGCATTATGAGTGCAGTGTCTTCAGGAATATTAGGCATTACAAAAAACAAAAATTTAACTATAGCAATGCTTATAGCCCAAAGCCAGATGAATAAATTTTTGATTGATAACCAGCGTGGGCCAGATCTACAGGATGAGCCAGTTTCAGATTACCCGGGATTCAGTTTTTCACGTACTATCACCCGTTATGAGAATGCAATGCTTGGGCCTATCGATGCATACAAGGTTACCATCACTGTTAAATGGTTAGAAAGACAACAGGAACGCTCATACAGCATATCATATATATATCCAAAACGATAACATGAAACCTTTTAAACATTTACATACATATAACAATGGATTTACGTTAATTGAGATTTTGGTGGCAACAGCGGTTTCATCAATTATTCTGCTAATGGTCTATACAATGCACCATTCAATTATACAATCAGTAAATAGTTTGTCAAAAACTGCCCTTTTCTATGAAGAAGTTAATGTAGCTATATACAGAATGAACCGCGATTTTTCATGTGCATACTTTGACCGATTTAAAGAAAAGCTTTTCTTTATTGGAAGCAATGAATATGGCGATAAAAGCTTGGGCAAGGTTGATTTTGTTACAATAAATTCAGTGGATGCATTCTTATCAGGCAAAATATCTGAGTCAACCCCACTCACTGATGTCTTTGAAGTAGGATATTATTTAAAACAAATGGAACAACCTGACCAAAATGGCAACTATCTATACTACCTGATGAGGCGATCAGATATTACATATGATGAAGACCCATTAAATGGTGGCGATAGTTCATATATATTGTCAAATGTTGTTGATTGTAAATTTGAATTCGGAATAGCTCAAAGATTCACTGATAAATGGGATTCACGGGAATATCGCCGATTCCCAAATGCTGTTAAAACAACATTGATAGTCAAAAATCCAAATGGAAATGATGAAAAATTTGTATTTATATCATTTATTAATTTAAGCAGATAGTTACTGTTAGCTATGTTTTCATTATTAGAAAAAACTATCGAAAAAATTCTTTATAACACAACCACTCAGGGTTATGTGCTAATAATAGTATTGATTATTATTGCTGCTATCATATCTATCTCTTCAGAATTTTTAATTCTAGCTCAAACTAATACTAGATACCTGCAATCATTTACAGACAGGCAAAAAGCTTACTGGATTGCACGATCAGGAATTAACTTAGCTATAGAATTACTTGAAGCTGATAAAAGAGGTTCAATTGCAAACTTTTTAAGTGGAGATATAGAAACAGATCCTAATGTTGACTCATATAAGGATATATGGGCTCTTCCTTTGCCTGAGATTCCGCTTGAAAACGGAAGCATTTTATTATTAATTGAAGATGAAAATTCAAAAATAAATGTAAGCATTTTGGCTAATGAATTTGTTGACCAAACTCCGTATTACATTATTACCCAGCGATTTTTTATCAATATGGGTTTACCAATAGACCTTGCTGATTGTATTTTAGACTGGGTGGACATAGATGATGCCCGTTCACCTTATGGTGCAGAATCTTCCGATTATTATCAAAACTTAAAAAGACCATATAAAGCCAAAAATGCTGCTTTAGATACAATTAATGAATTACTACTTATCAAAGGCATTTCTCCGCTTATATTTTACGGATTGGGTGGCGGTAATTATGGATTGGAAAGTAATCTTGTAGAAAATAACAAGGGGTTACAAAATGTGATTGAATCATTAACTTCAGGTTCAAAAGTTGAAATTTCTAAAGATAGTTCATTAATTAAAATCGGCAAAGAAAAAAACAGAGCATTATATAATTATTTCAGAGTAAATGGCGAGCGCAGCGATTATTTGAATGATATTAATAAAATTAATATAAATACTGCTAGTTTCAGAGTATTATCTGCATTGACAGACGCCATGACTGATGATAAAGTGACAGAAATTATTAGAAGAAGGTTGCAAAAACCTTTTAAAAATGTTGATGAAATCAGTGATATTATTACTGATGAAACAATACGAAAAAACCTTTTAACGGTTCGTTCATATATTTTCAAAATAAAATCTGTTGGCAAGGTAGGTTCAACTTCTTTAAATATTGTTGCCTACTACCACAGAGAACGCAAACAAATCATAAACTGGTCAGAAGAATAGGATTGGAGGTTGACCTTGTTTGAAAATATTGCCATTTTTGATATAGGATCATTTTCAATAAAATGTATAAAAGCTAAAACTGGTTTTAAGAATTTTCAGATTGAATCTCTCATTATTGAAGATTTGGATTTTTCAATTGATAATAAACTTGAAAGAATCACTAATGGAATTGATAAGATACTTTCGCAAAATGACTTTAAAGATTATACAATTATTTCAACCTTCCCATCAAACAAATTATTTTTTTATACTTTCAATTTCCCTTTCAGGAATATCAGCCAGATAGCTGAAGTAATTGGATACGAAATTGCAGATTCCATCCCACTGGACATGGATTCAGTCATATATGACTTTCAACCAATTGAAACCCAAAGCACTGAAGGTATGGATGTGATTGCAGTTGTTGCTCAGAAAGCATTTATCCAACATATAACAGAGATTTTTACTAAATATAACCTGAATCTTGCATTTGTTGGGGTTGAATTTAATTCATTATATCAATCTTATAATTATTTTAATACCGTACAAAATGAAACAATTATTCAACTCAATATTGGTTATGAAAAGACCATTATTAATTTAATTATTGACAATCATTTATGTGCAACACGCTGTATTCTATTTGGGGTTAAAAATATTGAAGATCATTTAAATAAGATAAAAACCGAATATCATGGTTTACAGCAATTCATTTCAAATTATTCTTTTGATTTTTCTTCTTTAGAAAATAATATCCATTATGGTTTACATAAAAAATTAAATATTTCACAGCAAAAATTCAAAACTATATTCACTGACATACAAAATGAAATTGATACTTTGATTAATGAAATTGTACTATTTATTAATGCTGAAACTCAAAAATATGATAATTTCTCAATACAAAGGATTATTATATCTGGTGGCGGCGCATTACTCACGGGATTTAGTTCAATACTATCTCAGCAATTGCAAATTCCTGTAGTAATGCAAACCATGATGAGCCAAACAAGCGACACTGAAGTACAATCGCAATTCTACATTGCTTTTGGGACTTTGATCGATTATATTAACCGTGCAAAACATAAGACTATCAACCTTCTTAAAGAGGAATTTCAATTATCATTATCCCAGCAATCTAAAAAAAATTTATATATTGCCATGTTTTACGGTTCATTAAGTATCCTTTTTCTGGTTTTATTTATAATTATATCTTTGATTAATCAATTATCGTCATCATCATATTACAACAAAATTCTCGAAGAAAGATATAAACGCTATTTTATTACAAATACAGTTCCTGACGATCCAATTAAGGAAGCAACAAACAGATATACTACAATAAAACGAGAGATAGATAGCATAGAATCTTTTCTTAAAATTGATGATAAAATGATAGAAATTCTCAATTTGTTAGTTTCCAATTTCCCTTATGATGCAAATTTTGATTTAAATAATCTTGTTATTAATGAAAGCATTATCAGATTGGATGGAACAATCAATTCAACAGCAAAAATTGATGAATTTAAAAACAGGTTATTACAGACACAAAAATTTGAATCAGTTGTTTTCAATACAAATGTTACACAAAATAACGTTAAATTTTCAATGACAATTAAATTTAAATCAAACAAGCCTAAACGTCAAACTACAGTCAATGAGGAATAAATAATGATTAAGCTTTCAAATAGAGAAAAATTATTATTAAAAATTCTTATTGGAATAATAATTCTCATGATTGGATATAATTTTATTTTTATGCCATTAATTAATTTTTTTTCATCCTCAGATACAGTAATCGTCAGTGATAAACAAAAAATTGAACAGCTTGATAGGATATATAATAATTATAAAGAACTTGAAACAAAAAGAAATCTATATATGTCACTTTTGAGAAGTGATTCAGAAAATATCAGTACTATGATTGAGCAATGGGCTCAAAACAGCAACATATCGAGAAATATTTCTTACTCTCGACGCAATCAAACTAATGTTCAAAACAAGTATATACGAATTACAACCGATATGAAACTAGATGGAGTATCAATTCAATCTTTGCTTAGATTTATTTATGAAATTGAAAATTCCAATAAGCTGGTTAATATCAGCTATCTCCGAATTAATAAATCTTATAAGTCACCGAATCTATATGATGTAAATTTAAAAATTGAAAGTTACACGTTACAATAATCTTCTGGATGTATAATATGAATGTAAGTAATTATAAAATTATAGTAAAAGCATATTTTGCCAGGCTTTATAATTTTCTTAAAGAGATAGTTACAGTACAATATTTCTGGCATTATTTTGTGCTTTCAATTGTTTTGGTGATAGTATTTGTTTTTTTTACTTTTCCATATGAGATTATAATTCAGAATAAAATAAAAGAAGTTGAGCAGAATATAGCTAATTATGTTTCTATAGGTAAATTAAAAATTCATACTATTACTGATTCTATAGCTGAAGATATAACCATAGAATTAAAAAATGGCTCAGAATTTACTATTAAAAATATTTTATTTAACTTTACGATTAATCCAATTTCAATATTTATTACTCGTCATTATGATGGAACGGTCAAAATACATAATCTTAATTTAAGTGGCGAGAAATTACAGATAAAAACAAATGCTGATATTCTCTATGACCTTAAATTTAATAAACAGATTTCTTATCCCATTGAAGGCAATATCATATCAACTATGAAAGATTTTTCTATTAAAGGAATTTCAATCCAGGGTTTTGAAATACCAGATATTAATATTTCGCAAATAAAATCAGAAATGATTTTTGACAAGGGAAATATAATTAACATTAAATATCTTTTATTCACAGGTTCTGAGATAAAAGGTAATGCATATGGAACAATTAGTTTATCAAATTATTTTCCAAATTCTTCACTTAATATTACAATACAAATTGATTCACAATCAAGTATTCTTGAAGACTATAAAGTTTTACTAGAATCAATGATGAAGTCTGGTACAAAAAATATCACAATCAAAATAATGGGAACAATTGGTAATCCCAATGTTGTTGCCCAGTAGAAGATAATACTATGAAAATAAAAATTGCTGAAAACACTGGCTTTTGCATGGGAGTGCGTAAAGCTGTATTAGATATTGTCAATGTAATTAATAAAAGCAGTGAAACAATTTATGTTTTAGGTCCTCTTATACACAATCCTCAAACAGTATCCATTCTTCAATCTCGTGGTATTATTACCATTAATTCCATTAATGATATAGAAAATAAAATAATAGCTATTCGTACCCATGGCATACCAAAAGAATCATTACGGATATTAAAACAAAATGCTTCCAAAATCATTAATTTAACATGCCCTCGGGTGGCACGTGTTCAAGGGATAGTCAAAAAGTATTCCAGGGAGGGTTATTTTGCTATTATCATAGGAGATGATCATCATGCAGAAGTTGAAAGTGTAAAAAGCTATGCTGATGATGGTGTTATTGTAATATCCAGTGTTGAAGATATCAAAAAAATTCCCAATGGTTTAAAATACATAGTTGTGGCACAAACAACATTTGATGAATGCCTTTTTGATGAAATAACAGGAATTTTAAAAAGAAAATATCATAACATATTAATTTTTAATACAATCTGTGACTCTACCCATAAAAGACAAAGCGATGTTATTAATGCCATAAAGGAAGGTATTGATACCTTAGTTGTTGTAGGTGGTAAAAATTCAGCTAATACCCAGAGATTGGCGCAAATTGGCAAAAATAGCAATATAAAAACCTTTCATATAGAATCTGAAGAAGAGTTACATGATGAAGATTTTAAAAATTCCAACTATGTTCTTGTAACAGCAGGTGCATCAACTCCTGGATGGATTATAAATAATGTTCTAGAAAAATTATATGCCATATCGAATAAACATGAAAATCCATTATTGTATTTCATAATGCGTTTCTTTGAAATTGCAATACGATTAAATCTTATTTCCTCTTTGGCTAGCTTTTTCATGTCACTGCTAATTGAAAAAATAGCTGGTATATGGTCATTATATAAACTACCATCTCTTTCTGCATTTTTCATATTTATTATGTATGCCGTAAATAACTACTTTTTAAAAGATACCCTTAAGATTGCCAATCCATTTAAATATAAACTTCATAAAAACAATCATTTCATCATTTTAGCTTCCACCATTGCAGCAATTTTTATTTCATTTATTATTACATTTACCATTCAAAATTATGTTTACCTACTTGTGTATTATGTAATATTACTCACAGGAATGATATATTCTTCAAGTTATTTTAAATTCTTAATAAATAAATACTCACCTTCTTTAATTAAAACAATATATTCAATTAAGTCAATTCCAGCTAACATCGGGTGGATTATCATTACTCTATTTTTACCTGTTCTCTATGCCTTTCAGTTTATTAATTTTAATGAGATACATATAGGTATTATTTTGTCATTAATAGTATTTTTATCATATTTGATTATATCTAGAAATCTATTACTGGATTTTATCGGGTTTAATGGTGATCTCATTATAGGCAATATTACATTGCCAATAATTGTAGGTCTTAGCAGAGCTAAATATTTATTTTATACATCATCATTTGTAGCAATGGTTTCATTATTATATTTATCTATATTCCATAACATGAAGTTTATATTATTTACTGCCAATATAATATTTAATCATTTTCTTGTTTTAAAAATAATAAACCTTAAATATTTTATTTCATTAAAATATGAAATGCTAACTGATTTAAATTTCATCATTTTTATTGTAATATGTGTTTTAATTATTATTTAATACAATTCTTTATATATAATAACTAATGTATTAAAACTCTCACTGTAAAATGTGAAAGAAATTTAATCTAATCATTGTAACCATTTTTAGTGTATATTACAAATTCCTTCTCTGCAATTGTATTCCCTTTTTCCACAATCAATATTTTGTATGTACCTTCTTCATAATTTTCAATATGCCCGTATATACATGGTTTATTCTTGTATAGTGTATCGTAAAAAGAATAGATATCAACCCAAACCTTCTCTTTCTTTAATATAACTACTCCAATTTTTTTTTGCTTTGATAGTTTTGAAAAGCAAAAAGCCCAATCTACTTTTTCATCCTGATTAAACTCACATAAACCATCCTTAATGATAAATCTGTCATCATCATTATTCTTGAACGCAAATGTACCTGTTTCTTTTGAACAGCAAAGTAAAGCTAGAAAACAAAATAATAATATTAAACTTTTACTCAATTTTGTAATCATCTTTATCCAATTCTATAACTTTATTTTTAGTATCATGATAATTATAATCTTTCTTTTTGTTACTGTCATCAGATTTTTTAGTGCTAACTTTTATAACATACTTAATTATATGTATAAAATAATATACTATAAAAAAGAAAATTATTATTCTTATTAGATTGCCTATCATTGTAACCTGTATTTTATGAGTTATAAAATATCAAATAATTATTTATTCTTATTATTTACTGCAAATTTCATAATTACATTTGTCAACTTTTAAATTTCTTTACAATTATTTATTCTCATTAATAATTTGCACCAATTCACTTACCGCATTAGCCAATCCTGTGAAAATAGAACGGGAAATTATTGAATGGCCAATATTTAATTCTTCAAGTCCAGGCATTATAAGAATAGGTGCTGTATTTATATAATTCAACCCATGCCCTGCATTCACTCTGATACTAATATTTCTTGCGATGCTAGCTGCATGAAAAAGCCTTCTTTTTTCTTTTTCAATAGCATCCTTTCCCTTTGCATTACAATATGTACCCGTATGCAACTCAATGAAATCGGCACCAGATTCTTTTGAAAGCTTAACAGCTTCTTCCTCGGGTTCTATAAATAGGGAAACTAAAATATTTTCTCTATGAAATAAGGATACTATCTCACAAATCCTTTTAAAATTTGTTTTGACGTCAAGGCCACCTTCTGTAGTAATCTCCTGCCTTTTTTCAGGAACAAGGGTTATTTGATCAGGCTTAACTTTTAATGCAATTTCAATTATTTCATCAGACAGTGCCATTTCCAGGTTATATTTTCCTTTAACGACTTTGCGTAATGAAAAAACATCATGATCCTGTATATGCCTTCTGTCTTCACGCAAATGTACCGTTATTCCTGCTGCACCATGTTCTTCGCAGATAATAGCACCCTGCACTGGATCAGGTTCATTACCACCTCTTGCCTGACGTAATGTTGCTATATGATCAACATTAACACATAATTGAACGTGTGACATTATGAAAGACCTCCGGAATTACTGTTCTTCATGAGTTATATATACTTCTGTTTCTAAAGGCTCATAGGTAAATATTTCAAATGGTACTTTTGTCCTTTTTTCAATAATAATTGGCAAATTTAAAGTTTCCTGTTCATAAGTGTTAATGGCACCATTTATATAAGCAACCAATAAATTTTCATTTAATTCAACATTAGTTAATGATTTTTTTATATATACAACTACGTTTTTATTTTTTAAAACATAATTAATGCCATTTTGTCGGTTACGAATTTCAATGGGTAATGTTAAACTTGCAAGATTCGTTACAGGAACAATTGGTATTGTAAGCCGTACAGTATCCGGCGATACATATAGCTTTGGATATTCTTTAATATTGATATGTACTTGAACATGCAATGTTTGACTTTCGTTGTCAATATTCAACGGATATGTTTTTAAACTTTTAATAGTATCTATGGTGATATCTGGACCTGATATTTGAACTAACTGTGGCTCTGCAATGACTATCCCTTTTTTATATTGTGAAGACGGTTCCCCAAATATTACAGGTTCAACAGGTACTATTTTATTTTTAATTTTACAAATAGTAAGATTGATTTTTTCCTTTTCAAGAAAATACTCTATATTGCTTAAAAGTTCATTATATTGTATCCTAATTAAATATTCATGTTTTTTACCGATAACAGGCCTGGATACATCAATAAACAATTTGATATTTGAGATATTTAAAGATTTTATGTATTCCTTTTTCCCTCTAAGGGTGATTTTAGTTTTTTGAATATCTTCCAATATCACAAGATTCTGTGGAAGATTCTTTATTTCAGGAAAAATATGATATGTAATTTCGTCAATCTGGTTATTCTGTAAATTGGCCCATAATATTACAGCCAAAAGTATTGATAATAATTTTGGTAACAAGTCATATTGTTTCGTGATCGTTTTCATTTTATCCAAAAAGGATATCATTTTATGTTATAAATCTCCTCTTTGCTCTTTGGATTCATATAGAATAATATCATATTCTTTAAATCAGTATATTTTATTTTTGATTGGAATTTCCCATTTACCATTATTGAAATATTCCCTGTTTCCTCAGAAGTGACAATAACCAGCGCATCTGTTTCTTCAGCCATTCCTAATGCTGCTCTATGACGTGCACCATGTTGCTTTTTCAATTGTCGTGAATCACTTAGTGGCAAATAACACGCTGCAGCTGCAATCTTTGCTTCTTTAATAATTATTGCCCCATCATGTAGTGGAGTGTTGGGGAAAAATATTGTACGGATTAATTCTTCGGTAATGCCTGCATTAACTACTACTCCAGACTCAATGTATCCTCGCAGATCTATTCCACGTTCAATAACAATAAGCGAACCAACCTTCTCTTCTGACATAGCAATAATGGCATTAACCAGTTCATCAAGTGGGAAGGCATCGGTATTCAATGATGTTGGTAGCCAGGTCCTTTGGCCAAACTGTGTTATAATTCTACGTAACTCTGGCTGGAAGAGTATGATTATCATAATTACGATGTAAGAAGTCAAATTTGTTATCAACCAGTTTAATGTTTCCAAACGCAATACTTTTGATAATACAGCAGCTATAAAAATGATAATCATGCCTTTCAAAATCTGAATAGCCCGTGAACGCGATAGGAACGTATAAATCCAGTAAAAGATATATGCTACAATTAATATATCTATAATGATTCTAACATATTCCCAGCTTATTCTAATATAGTCCCAGGCTGTTGTCAAAAAGAGATTCATGCGTTTGTAACCTGATATAACATTTTTAAAGGTTTGATAATAAGTTTATGCACTTTAACATCATGTACACGAATAATATTTACCCCGTTATATATAGCAATAGCATTTAACGCTATAGTGGCAGGCAATCTGTCTTCATTGATATCATACAACTTGCCAATCAATGACTTTCGTGATAACCCAATTAAAACAGGATACCCTAACTGTTTAAAATATTTAATGTTATTAAGTATTATATAATTTTGCTCTATGGATTTGCCAAACCCTATTCCTGGATCTATTATAATTTTATCATCGGCAATATGTTTGTTTTTTGCAATCTCAATGGAGTTATTTAAAAACATTCTAATTTCTGATAATAAATCATTATATTCTGTATTTAATTGCATCGTCTGTGGAGTCCCCCTGATATGCATTATAATACAATATGCATTATATCTTGCAATAGTAGATGGCATATCAGTATCTCCCTGCAATCCAGAAATATCATTCACCATAATAGCGCCAAGCTTTAATGCTTCATCAGCAACTTTTGATTTCTGGGTGTCGATAGAAACTGGCACATTAAATTCATGTGTAATTTTTTCAATTACAGGACACACCCTGTCTATTTCTTCTTCCAATGAAACTGTTTTTGCACCGGGTCGTGTAGATTCACCACCAACATCAATAATATCAACGCCATCATTTATCATTTCCTTAACATGGTATAATGCTGCATCAATAGAATTATATTTACCTCCATCGTAAAATGAATCAGGTGTAACATTAAGTATACCCATAACAAGGGGGCCGTTTTTAAAGTTAATATCTATCCTGTTCATAGCACAAGCATCACTGAAATAAAATTATTATAACCTAAATCTACAGAATCATATGAAAAAGCATATCCTATATTACAATCACCTATTCCAATTGTACAACCAGTTGTAAATAATGAATCATTCAAACCCAGATACACTGACAGGCTTTTATATACAAGCAATTCAAACCCTATGTTATATTCATAAGCATCTTGTTCAATCTTTTTAATCCCTGAAAATGCGATAGTAACATTATTTGCCCTGCTGACAATAGCAGAACTAACTTTAATTGAAGGTGAACCAAAATCATATTCATTTACAATATATTCATATTTCTTTGTTGGATAAAGCCCTGTACCAATATCCTGAATAACGAAACCAACCTTCAAAAATGGGATAACTTCAGTAATAACACCTATATCCAAACCTGTCCCTGCATAGGAGGCATCTGCTATTGTTTCATATAATGCTTTGATTGTAAACCCAACAGCAGCATCACCTATGTATGTTGCATATGAAAACATCCCAACATTAGCAGAATATTTTGTAACTCCGGTCTTATTCCCATTAATATCGTAGGTATCAATATCTGGTGATTGTATAGAATATAACCCTATGCCCAATGCATTTCCACTGTATTTATAGGCAATGCCACCAAAACCTGCATAACGTTGTGCGGCAACCATTCCTCCTGATGCTCCAATCTGCAATATATTAAAACTTGATTCATCCTGTGAAAAGGTTAACAGGTCTTTTTCTGATATACTATCTATTTTACCCTGTTTTGCCTTCTGTTTAATTTCTTCAGGTGTTAAAGGTTGCGGGCCCTGTATAGCAAGAAGCCCTGCCGGATTCCAGTAAATAGCAAATACATCATTGACAACCACTTCTGCAGCCTTACCCATAGCAATATAACGACTCCCTAACCAACCTGTTCTCGTGAAGCTGGCACGTGAGCCGGCATCATTGTTTGCATAAATATATACAGGACAAAGCAGGAATATGAATATACACACTTTCAGTCGTATCATCATTGAAATCCTTATTGGACCAATATCCTTATAATTTTTTTCTTATATTCGCCATCAGTTCTTTCTAATTCTATCTTTATGATATACATTCCCGGTGAAACAACTTTGCCTACATCATTTCGTCCATTCCATTTTAGATCAGTTGTACCTGATAATACTTTAACCGTATCACCATTAATATCATAAATAGTACATCTAACGCTCTGCGCATCTGAAACTTTTATAGTTAAAATACCATGCGTTTGAGGAATAAAAGGCACAGGATATGCATACACCTGATTTAAGTCAATAGCATAACTATTATGAGCTATCGCACAAATTAATATAATTAATATAAAAAAATAGAAATATTTATATATATTCATAAACTTATCCTTTATATATATCAAATATATGAATTTATAATGAACTACAGGGCGGTATTCGTCAATTAATATATTTATATGCTATTAAAAATTTAAATTATCTCAATACTATATGTGCTTCATTGACGCAAGATTCAACAAGAGATTGATAGTTATCAATTGATTTCCTGCTATTGCAGTGGATAGCACAATATAATAAAAATTCAATATTACCTTTAGGGCCTTTTATCGGGGAATATGTTAATCCTAATATTGTAATATTAAGCCTTTGAAATTCCCGGAGAACTTTCAAAAGAATATCTTCATGATAGTGGGGCATTTTTACAACCCCTTTTTTATGTTGAAAGTTTTCAGCTTCAAATTGAGGTTTTATCAGAAGAATTGCATCAATTTCATAATCAAATATTGTTATTATTGTTTGCATTACTTTGATTATTGAAATAAACGAAAGATCTGCAGTTATCAGATTTATATGTTCTTTAAAATCTTCTTTTGTTAAAGAGCGAGCATTCCTGCGTTCCATAACTATAACTTTTGGGTTTATTCTCAGTGTATAATCAAGCTGGCCATATCCCACATCAACTGCATATACTTTTTCTGCTCCGTATTGCAAAAGGCAATCTACAAAGCCTCCAGTTGAAGAACCCAAATCCAGTACATTTTTTCCCTTTACATCAATACTAAAATAATCCAGAGCTTTCTTTAATTTTTCACCACCTCGGCTGACAAATTGTTGGGATATTTCCCGAACATTGATAACATCAGTTTCCTTCACTATGAGTGAAGGTTTATACACTACCTGATCATTCACTGTAACATAACCAGCTATAATTAAATTTTTAGCTTTTTCTCGTGAAGTGCAAATATTATTTTGAAGAAGATATTGATCTAAACGGTTTTTTGGCATGAGAATTTTTCTCTGTATTTATCATGCTGATAATTTTATGTGTTATTGTATCTGAATCCAGTTGGTAATAGCGTAATAACTCAGAAGCTTTGCCATGCGTTATGAAACTATCAGGAAACGCAACATTAAAAAGATTTTTATGACGCAAAGACCTATCAATTTGTGTGTTTATGTTTTCAGCAATGCCACCGTTTGCATAGCTGTTTTCCAAAATAATATAATATGGTATTGTATTCAGTATAAATTCTATTTGCTTAACAGGCAGTGGTTTTATTGATAAAATACTGTAAACTGATGATTTAATATTGTAAGCAAGTAATTTCTTGTGTACTTCAATTGCCATAGATAACATATCTCCAGCAGCAAATAATGCAACCATGGGACGCTGGTTCTTGTAGTATGCTTTTATTGGTGTAATTTTCATTAAACTTTTTTGCAACATGTGTTCATATTTATCATCACCACCTCGCGGATATCGTATGGCAATAGGTCCATTTTCATAATTGGCAGCATAGTATATCATATCTCTGAGCTCATTGCCATTGGTGGGCGATAACAAAACAAAATTTGGTATTGACCTGATAATTCCAATATCAAACAATCCATGATGCGTTTCACCATCATCCCCAACTATACCTGCCCTGTCCACCAGCAGTTTAACGGGTAAATTCATCAACGCAACATCATGAATAATCTGATCAACGGCTCTCTGCATGAACGTTGAATATATTGATACAAAAGGTTTCAATCCATTTTTAGCCAGCGCTGATGCTAATGTTACAGCATGCTGTTCACATATCCCAACATCAATAAAACGGTTTGGGAATTTTTCCTCAAACTCCGTTAAACCGGTACCTAACTTCATTGCAGCGGTAATTGCAAAGACTTTTTTATCATGCTTTGCTATATCAACCAGAGTTTTGCCAGCTATCTCCGAATAACTAATGGATGATTTCTTAACAGGCTTTCCTGTTTTTATATCAAATGGGCCTATTCCATGAAATGTAGCAGGGTTATTTTCTGCATGTATATATCCCTTGCCCTTCTTTGTATATACATGAATTATTTTTGGCCCTTTGTTGAGCTTAGAAATCCTGTTAAACATTTCTATCATCATAGGTATGTTATGTCCATCAATAGGGCCAAAATACCGTATGCCTAAGTCTTCAAAAAAACTGCTGGGTATAAAAATCCCTTTTATACGAGCCTCAATTCGGTCAAATAATGTAAAAAGTTTGGGCCCAATCTTTGGTATTTTGCTTATAAATTCATATGATTTTCTTCGTAATTTGTTATATGTGCCACCAGTAATCAGGCGCATCAAATATTCTGAAAGTGCACCAACATTTTTTGAAATTGAATGTTCATTATCATTTAATATAATTATAACATCTTTTTTTAGATGGCCAATATGATTCAATGCTTCAAAAGCCATGCCAGCAGTCATTGAACCGTCACCAATAACTGCTATAATATTATATTTTGAATTATTTACATCACGTGCAATAGCTTCACCCAATGCCAGCGAAAGACTTGTACTGCTGTGTCCAGTGTTGTAATGATCATGTGGCGACTCTGATACTTTGGGGAAACCGCTTATACCATTGAATGTTCGTAATGTATGAAATTGCTGATTTCTGCCAGTTAAAATTTTATGTGCATAGCACTGATGTCCTACATCCCATATAATTCTGTCTTGTGGTGAATCAAAGACATAGTGTAATGCAATTGTCAGTTCAACAACACCCAGCGATGAAGCTAAATGACCGCCGTTTTTTGAAACAACTTCTAGAATACGCTTTCTAACTTCATCCGCCAAAGCCGGAAGTTCTTTTACTGATAAACGTTTTATGTCCAGTGGTCCGTATATATCACTTAGCATATTAATTATCTTTTATCAATCATGTTTATATACAAATATATCACACCATTTTGAATAGTATTAGTAAATTTAATACATAAATGTCAAGAATTACTTGGCGATAGTTCATATGATTTAACTATACGTGTAATTGATAGAGCCCTCCCCAGGCTGTTGCAGGTTACTAACACCGCATTTAATTTGGGGTCATTTTGGGCAACCTTAAACTTTATCCTGGTGTGATATATAAAATTATGTATTGAAGATTCCTTGTCCATGCCAATAACTGAATCAAAGGGACCAGTCATGCCAACATCAGTTATATATGCTGTTCCATTTGGGAGTATTGTTTCATCGGCAGTCTGGACATGAGTATGGGTGCCACACACAGCCGATGCTCTGCCATCAGCAAACCATCCAAAAGCTTTTTTTTCAGAAGTTGCTTCAGCATGAAAATCAATAATTATTATATGAGCTTTTTTCCTGATTTCCGTATGGAGTGTATCGAATGTTTTAAATGGACAATCAACCGGCTCCATATTAATTCTACCAATCAAACTCACCACAGCAATATTAATATTGTTGATTTTTACTATTACATATCCATTGCCAGGCACACCTGCCGGGAAATTGGCAGGTCTTAAAATGTTATTATTCATTTCAAGATACTTAATTATTGTGCGGTTATTGAAAATATGATTTCCTGATGTTAATATATGTATCCCATAAGAAAACAATTCACTGGCAATCTCGGGTGTTATAGACATGCCACCCGCAGCATTCTCACAATTAGCAATAACTAAATGGGCTGAGTATTCTTGGCAAATATCGTTAAGATAATTTTTTATAATTGCTCTTCCAGGCCGCCCAACAATATCACCAATAAGTAATATATTTATTGTATCCATAATGTCCATTATATACAATCAGCAATCAGTTACCACTGATTGCTGATTGTCTTTATACTTATCGGGCATAATCTACTATTCTTGTTTCCCGTATAACGGTAACCCGTACTATACCGGGATATTTCAATTCAGATTCAATTTTTGACACTATATCTCGTGCAAGGACGGTAGCTTCTTCATCGGTTACCTGCTCATTGGAAACCATTACCCTGATTTCTCTTCCAGCCTGTATTGCATAGCATTTTTCAACACCCTTGAATCCATAGGCAATATTCTCAAGATTTTCAAGCCTCTTGAGATATGTATCCAGTGATTCTCGGCGTGCTCCGGGGCGTGATGCAGAAATTGCATCAGCAACCTGTACCAATATGGCCTCAAATGATTCAGGTTCCTTATCATTATGATGTGAAGCAATTATGTTAACAACAACATCATTTTCACCAAACTTTTTAGCCAACTCGGCACCAACAATGGCATGGGCACCTTCACCTTCAACTATACTCCCTTTCCCTATGTCATGCAATAACCCTGCACGTTTTGCTGTTGCAACATCTAATTTCAGTTCACCAGCCATGATTGCCGCTAAATTTGCAACTTCTTTGCTGTGAGAAAGTACATTCTGTCCATAGCTTGACCTATATTTCAATTTCCCTATATGATACAAGGCATCCTTTGATAACCCTGGAATACCAAGTTCAAAAGCAGCACGTTCACCTTCTTCCAGCATATTTTCTTCTAATTCATTTTTAACCTTTTCTACCACTTCTTCAATCCGTGCAGGATGGATGCGCCCATTTTCAATTAATCGTTCAAGCGATAACCGTGCAATCTCCCTCCGTATAGGGTCAAAACCAGAAATTACTACAACCTCAGGCGTATCGTCAATAATCATATCAACACCGGTAAGATTCTCAAGTGTACGGATATTTCTGCCTTCACGCCCAATAATCCTTCCTTTCATATCGTCTGAAGGAAGTGAAACGGTAGTAATGGTGCTTTCCTGAGTATAATCTGATGCACTCCGTTGCAATGCAGCTAATACTATCTCTTTTGCTTTCTTATCAGCTGTTCTTCGTGCTTCCTCTTCAACCTTATTAATTAATTTTATAGCTTCAAAACGGACATCATTTTCAAGATTCTTAAGCAGGAGTTGCTTTGCTTCTTCACGCGTTAATCCTGAAATACGTTCTAACTCCTGCTTATGCTTTTCTAAGTGTTTATTTAATTCCTGCTCTTTTTCTAAATTTTCTTTCTCCTTAATTTGAATTAATTTTTCCTGTTTTTCTAATTGCTGAATTTTATTGTCGATCATTTCTTCTTTTTGAAGAATTTTTCTTTCAATATTTTGTAACTCAATCCTCCTTTCACGCATTTCTTTTTCAAATTGGTTTCTTTCTTTTAAAAGCTGGTCTTTTGCTTCCAGTAGAAGCTCTTTTCGTTTAGCTTCTGCTTCTCTGACAGCATCCTGAATAATTTTTCGTGACTGCGCTTCAGCAGTGTTAAGCTTAATCTTCCCTATGTATGCTCTGAACAAATAGCCTAACAATGCCGCTATAGGCAGAGCAACAATCAGGAGGATAATAATTATGTTCATAGTAATCCTCCTTACCTGATGTTTAACTGCAAAGAAAATGCTACGGATGTAGCCTCAGGAGAGGTTATTTGGATTGGAATTTTTCCTTAAGTTTTGAGCTGACAAAGTGTGGGACAAGCCTGGAAATGTCTCCACCATAGCTGGCAACTTCTTTGACCATCTTAGATGAAACAAAGGAAAATTCACTCTTTGACATTAAAAAGATAGTCTCTACTGAAGGCGCCAATTCCTTATTCATTAACGCTATGGCATATTCATATTCAAAATCAACTATCGCCCGCAATCCTCTAACAATGAAATTAATATTATTCTTCTTGCAATACTCAGCAAGAAGGCCATCAAAACTTGTTATCTCAACTTTAGATATATCCTTACAACACTCTTGAAGCATTGCAAGTCGTTCTTCAACTGCAAAAAGAGGAAATTTTTCGCTATTGCGAGCAATGGCAACTATAAGTTTATCAAACAACTGTGTTGCTCTTTTAATTATATCCAGGTGTCCACACGTTAAAGGATCAAAAGATCCCGGATAAATTCCAATTTGCATATAATGCTAACCTATCCTGATCGGTTCAACAAAAATAATCTTATAATTACATTTTGTCAACATTTATTCATATTTCAATATTTTTTTTACTACCACACAAAACGCTCTTCCCGGTAACTATCGCCCCCCTTAATAAAATGCTGAGAAGGCATAGTTTTAAAATAGGAAACGGCTCCATAAAAACGCTTTTGCCAATATGGATTTTTGATTGAATCATACCGCACATGCTTTCCACTGCTAGGAGCATGGACAAATGTATCATTTCCAACAAAAATGCCAACATGGGAGATTTCATTCTTGTTAATTCTGAAAAAGAGCAGATCTCCTGGCTGAGCCATTCTATAGGGTATTTTTTGCCCTTTTGTATATTGTTGTGCTGTACTCCGTGGTATTTGGATGCCATTTTTGTTATAAACAAAAAATACATATCCCGAACAGTCAAAACCCGATGGCGTGGTGCCGCCGTGCCTGTAAGGAGTACCAATATATTGTGTTGCGGTATTAATTATTTGTTTTCTTTTTAAGGGTATATTCCTATATTGCAACTGTGACGGTACACATGATGTCAATATAAGTACTAATAAAAATAATATAGCTAAACAACTATCTCTACTCATACTATTAGCATCGACACAGCTATAGATAATATTTATATTGACAATATCCACAACTATTCTTTGGATAGTGTACTATATAAATAAAAATATTATTAGAAATGAGGTGTAACATGATTCAGCCATTACCAAAAGATACTACCAATGCTCTTGAATATGATGCAAAAATTCCTTATAAGGTAAAGGATATTTCATTGGCAGAATTAGGAAGGAAGGAGTTACAATTGGCCGAAAATGAAATGCCAGGACTCATGGCATTACGCCAGAAATACGGTAGTCAGAAACCTTTAAAAGGCATGCGAATCAGCGGTAGCCTCCACATGACTATACAGACAGCTATGCTTATTGAAACACTCCATCATCTAGGAGGGGATATTCGCTGGGCTTCATGTAATATATTTTCTACGCAGGATCATGCTGCAGCTGCTATAGCCAAAGCTGGCACTGCTGCTGTGTTTGCATGGAAGGGCGAAACATTAGAGGAATACTGGTGGTGTACTGAGCAGGCCCTCATCTGGCCTGACGGGAGTGGGCCAGACCTTATTGTTGATGATGGTGGTGATGCAACATTATTTGTACATATGGGCGTTAAAGCTGAAAAGGATCCATCAATCCTTAATAAAGAATATGACAGCAAAGATATGCAATGCCTGATTGACAGATTGCGATTGTCTGTGGCAAAGAATCCCAAACGATGGACTACGATAGCATCAAAAATCAGAGGTGTTTCTGAAGAAACAACCACTGGCGTTCACCGGTTATATCAACTTGAAAAAACAGGTGAACTTTTATTCCCGGCTATTAATGTCAACGATTCCGTTACAAAATCAAAATTTGACAACCTTTATGGATGCAGGGAATCTTTAGCAGACGGAATTAAACGGGCAACGGGTATTATGGTTGCAGGTAAAGTTGTTGTAGTTTGCGGCTATGGTGATGTGGGTAAAGGTTGCGCTCAATCCATGCGGGGTTTTGGAGCACGGGTGATAGTTACTGAAATTGATCCAATCTGTGCACTACAGGCTGTAATGGAAGGATATGAAGTAAAAACATTGGAGGATGTCGTAGAAATTGGTGATATCTTTGTTACAGCAACTGGCTGCTGCGATGTTATACGCGGTGAGCATATGGAACGCATGAAAGATGAGGCAATAGTGTGCAACATTGGACATTTTGACAGTGAAATAGAAATGAGCTATCTGGAAAATAACAAAAAATGCAAAAGGATAAATATTAAGCCTCAGGTTGATAAATGGATACTTGAATCCGGAAGGTCAATTATTGTTCTTTCTGAAGGTAGGCTTGTCAATCTGGGGAATGCAAACGGCCATCCAAGCTTTGTTATGAGTACCAGTTTTACAAATCAAACCCTTGCACAAATAGAATTGGCAACAACAAAGTTAGAAAAGAAAGTATATACGCTGCCAAAAAAATTAGATGAAGAAGTTGCGCGATTACATTTAGGCAGATTGGGAGTAAAGCTAACACGGCTAACACCAAAACAGGCTGCTTATCTGGGTATTGAAGTTGATGGCCCATACAAACCAGATCATTATAGATATTAAAAGTGAGGGCAGGTTTTAAGCCTGCCCTCACAACATCGCATTACATTTATTCAACGTCTTTTGGATACATAGACTCTATTTCTTTTGCATATTTCTGTTCAATAACACGGCGTTTTACCTTTAGTGTAGGAGTAAGTTCACCACTTGCCTGGCTCCATTCAGCTTCTAATAGTTTAAATTTTCTTATTTGCTCAACACGTGAAAATTGTTTTGTATATTTTTGAATTTCCTGTGCAATTAATTCATTAACCTGATCATTTTCTATCAGATCTTTGTTATTTGAAAACTGTATCCCTTTCTTTTTTGCCCATTTCCCAATTTCTTCAAAGGCTGGAATAATAAGAGCTGAGAGGTATTTTTTTCTATCTCCTATTACAGCCACCTGTTCAATATACTTAGATTCTTTCAGACTATTTTCAATATTTTGTGGTGAAATGTTTTTCCCACCTGCAGTCACAATAATATCTTTAATTCTGCCAGTAATATATAACCTGCCTTTCTCATCAATAACACCAATGTCACCTGTTTTAAAAAATCCATCTTTAGTAAAAACTTCTTTTGTGGCTTTTGGGTTTTTATAATACCCTTTCATTACTTGAGGACCTTTAATTAAAATTTCACCATCATCTGCAATTTTAATTATTGTATCCTTTAAAGCAGGTCCAACTGATCCTGGCTGTATCATACCTGGCCTGTTTACATTCGTTACAGGAGTTGTTTCGGTAAGGCCAAATCCTTCTAATATCACTATCCCCATACCTAAGAAAAATTCAGCATCTGAAACTGCTAATGGCCCACCGCCTGATACTGCTATCCGTATCCTGTCAAAACCTAATGCAGCTTTTAGCTTGGACCATATCAATTTATCTGCTAAATGGACCTGTAATCCTAATAAACCCTTAGGCTTTTTATCCTGACAAACATATGGTGTATTTTTCTTTGCAACATATAATGACCAGTTAAATAAAGCTTTTTTAATTCCTTTTACATCAGCAGCTCTTGCAAGTATACCAGCATGTATTTTTTCGTATAGGCGTGGAACGCTTACAATAAAATTAGGCCTGATTTCTGCTAAATTCTGAGGTACTGTTGAAAAATCTTCAGCATAAGCAATTTTAGCCCCACCAGCTATAGCTAAATAATATCCAGCAGTTCTTTCTAATGAATGTGATAATGGTAAAAATGATAAACATACGTCTTTATACGTTACATAATCGCTAAAATCATAAAGTATTTGGTTAACATTTGCTACAAAATTTCCATGAGTAAGCATGACTCCTTTGGGATTACCGGTAGTACCAGAAGTATAAATAATAGTAGCCAGATCATCTTTCCTGATTGAATTTATCCTTTTATCAAATTCCTGTTTATTTTTATACGTTTTACCTTTTTCAACAGCCTGTAATAGCGTTAGTACCCCAGGTTTTTTACTTTTTATTTCATCAAATACAATAATCTGTTTTACTTTGGGTAATTTTTTTTTAACTTGTAAAATCCTATCTAAATGGTCCTCCGTACCTACAATACACAGCACACTATCAGAATTATCTATTATATAATATGCTTCTTCTGATGAGTTTGTTGCATAAATTGGAACGTTCACTGCTCCTATTGATAAAATAGCCATATCTGCAACAAACCATTCGTAGCGGTTAGGAGAAAAAAGTGCAATCTTTGCCCCTTTCTTTATCCCTAATGAAAGGAGATAATATGCAAAGTTTCGTATAAGTTTGTCCATCTCTTTCCATGATAGATCAACATATACTCCACCTTTCTTGTATGAAACACATCCCTGATCACCTAAATTTTTTACCTGCTTTTGAAATATTGCAGGCATAGATGACTCTAGATACTGAATCATAAAATACTCCGTATAGATAATATTTACTATACAATAGTTATTATTTTAAATATTTTATTATATGTAAATAAATTTTATTTTATGTCAACATATATTTTCTATTTCTTTTTTATTAATATCAATTTTTTTTATAGGCTGGCAATAATATAACAACTTCAGTTCCAACACCTCTCTTACTATTTATTTCTATTTCTCCATCATAACTCTTTATTATAGAATATGAAATTGACAACCCCAATCCTGTTCCTTCTTTAGGTTTTGTTGTAAAAAAAGGTTCAAATAATAAATGTTTATTTTCTTCATGAATACCTATTCCACTATCTTTTATAGATAAACGAACAAAATATTTTTCACCTCTCTGCTCGCTTGATATATTAATATATATGCTTCCTTCTCCTTTTTCCACAACTGCATCTTCTGCATTTGTAAGAACATTCATAATAACCTGAATTAATCTTGTGAGAGGCATTTTTACATATAATTTTTGTTTTGGTGTATTTATACTAATTGGTATACCTTTTTTTTGAATATTTTTAGAAAGAATTTTTAATGGATATGTCCTGAATATCTCATTGAGATTTATAATATCATCACTTAACGCAGCAGGTTTAGCATAATCTTTAAGTTGTTTCACTATATTACTTATACGCTGTATCTCTTCTAGCAAAGACTTGATAATGTCTTTAATTTCCTGATCGTAATCCCCTTCATCAAGCTTTTGGTCCAATTCAGCAATATCTAATTGCATGATTGACAATGGATTATTAATTTCATGAGCAACACCTGCTATTATTCTACCTATAGCTACCAATTTCTCATATCTATCAAGGGCTTCTTTCATTTTGAATTGCTCTGCTATAGAAGTTATTTTTTCAAAAGCTATTGCAATTAAATTAGCAAGACCCGTTAAAATGGTAATAATTACATTATTTATAACTTCTAACTTTTTACTAAAAGCTAATATGATAATTATTTTAAGTTCTTTCCCGATAAAAATTGGTGTAAATAGTATATTTTGAAATCTCACAATATTGCTAAACAACAATTGATCCTCATCATTCAATTCAATAGTTGGATTTGTTATTAAAAGAATGCTTTTGCTTTTTGTTAATTTCTGGATGATTAAAGACGTTTTATAACTTATTTCTGTATTATTGACAATATGCTCATCATTTATATATGTATGACTTATATACATATCATTTGCATTCACAAGAATTTCTAAGTAATCGGGATTTAATATGTTTTTTATAAATGAATGAATTTGTAATAATAAATTATCCATATCATCAATACGGACAATATTTGCAGTAAATTGAGTTAATGAATTTACTAATTCAATAATCTGACGTGATTGGTGTATAATCTCATATTCAATTTTCTTCTGATGTGTAATATCACGTATAAATGCAAAATTTCCCAGATAATTACCTAAAATGTCATATAGCTTTGACATGGATACTATTACATTTTTTTCATGACTATCGGCAGTTAATACAACGGCTTCAAAATCAAGGAGCATGTCGGCGGAAGAAATCGTTACATCATCCAGAATTTCTTTATTCACTGGCTTAATATATGCGCTAAATATTTCACCTTTAACATTTTTACCAGAACGCCCAATTAGATCTAAAAATGCATTATTATAATCAATAATCTCACCAAATTCATTAATAACCACAAAACCCAATTTAACTGTTTCAATTATTCTTCTGTTATAATTTCTTTCATTCTCAATAATCTTATGGAGACGTGTAATATCCGTAATATCTTTAACAAACCCATAATATTGTTCATCATCATTCTCAGAAGTAGATAAGTAGTTCAAACTTATGATGTAATTTTTAAATCCGTTATTGGAACTACTCACCTCTGTTATTTGGGATATTCGTGATTTTTTAAGATAATTGATTTTTTTTTCAAATTCTCTTTTATACAGAGGGTCAAAAAGTTCAGCTAATGATATTTTACCTAAACTATCCTGAGCCACATGAAACATTTTTTGGAATGAAGGATTGCAATCTATTATTTTTTGATTTTTATCAATAACAAAAAAACCATCAATTGTATTATCAATGATACTTTTAAAATAATTTTTTTCTATGGCAATCTTATTTTCTAACTTTTTTAGATCTGTAATATCACTTGCTATAAAAACAAATATCGTTTCATTATTTAAAGATTGTATGGGATAAATAAATACTTTAAAATAAACTTCATTATCAGCAAGCTTAATCTTTATTTCTGTATTGTCTGTGGATTTATATATATCATCCTTTGAATAATTCATTAATTTCAATATATTATTTTGTTCTTTATAATTTTTACCAAAATATTTTATAAAGGTATCATTGGCATATAATATTTCTCCATTCTCATATGCAAAACAAACTAAATTTCGTGACCTATTAATAGCATTTTGAAATAGTATCAATGTATTCTGTTTTTCAACTATTTCCTCCAGATTCCTCATGATAGAAATTTTATAAATATTACCGTCAAAATCAACAAATGGTGAATTTATGACATCATAATATTGGTTATTTTTATTCAATTTGACTTCATATCGAATAGTATTGCCATCTAACACTAAATCTAATTTACAATCAGGGCAATATTCATCATAACAACCAAAGACTTTATAACAATATTGGCCTCTAATATCTCCAAATAATTTCTTTAACGCTTTATTTGCAAAAATTATTAAACCATTGTAATCGGTAATGTGGATAAGATCATCAAGGAGGTCAAAAGCAGAAAAAAATGGAGCAGATGATAACTTCATATAGTCATCTTTTTTTTCGGTTTCAACTGAATTTTTAATATTTTCTCCTTGTTTATTATTAATCTGTATCATTAAACGATTCTTATCTATACGATTGATAAATAATTCAAATGAATCTGTTAGTATTTTGTTTTCTTTGACTATATTGTTAAAAACTTTATAAAATTCCTCCTGTTGAAATTTATTTAAAAGAAAAATGTCGAAAAGATATATATTTTTTTTCAGGTCCTCAGTATGCAACAATAGATTCTTACTGTGCAAAAAAGATAAATTAAAATATTTTATCTTTCCAGAATTGTCACATACAATTATTGGAGTCTTAATTATATCAAGATATTTATACTGGTTGAACATTTTAGTAACAAGTACTCTTTTTAGGCTTACACTATAGTTAAATCTATGAAGATACCGTAAATAGTGTCTATAAATAGTATAATTAAAAGTATTTCTGTGGTTAAGTACTATTATTTTTATAATACTATAATAGTCACCAATTGTCAAGATATAACCTCACAAATATATTTCATGATACAATTACTTATCAAGATTAACACTTGACAAATTTATAATACTTTCAGAAATAATTTTTTAAAATGAATGATGCTCAAACTATTTTTACAATTGTAGCAACGTAGCTTTTTTCACAATAATTACTGTATGGAGAATACCATTGGCAAAAGAACAAAATCCTAAAAACACTAAGAAGAAGAAAAAAAGTGTAGTAAAACCTAAAAGCAAAAAAGAATTTACTCCGGCAAACAGTAAATCAAGAAAAAAACAATCTTCTTTACAACAAGAAACACAATTGCAGGTTTCTCATACTAAAAAAGACCAGAAAAAACCTGATAAGAATCTTATTGAGGCATTAATTAAGGAAGCGGATGAAGATGTAAAAGATGATGCCAATGATGAAGTTGAAGTAGACCCTGATGCATTGCGTCGTGGTGATAAGCCAATGAATATTGTTGATCATCTGGATGAATTTCGTTCCAGATTGCTGATTGTATTAGTTACCATAATAGTGCTAACCATATTGGGGTTTTATTTTTCTGATATTCTTCTGGATGCTATAAACAAACCATTTATAGAATCAGGTTATAAATTAAATATATTTAACCTGGTGGAAGGCTTTGTGTTGCGAATAAAGGCATCGTTTGTGATGGGTCTTCTTATTGGCCTGCCCTTGCTTGTATATCATCTATGGCAATATATAAAACCAGCCATTGATATTGATAACCGGAAATTTGCTGTATATTCCATGTTTGCAGCTGTGATATTATTTTATGCAGGCCTTGGTGCAACATATTTTTATTTATTACCGCTATCAATTAAAGTGTTATTAAGCTTCACTCCTCCTGATATGGAAAATATGATCAATGCTTCAAAATATTTTAATTTTGCAATTTTATTTGCTATAGCTATTGGTATTACATTTGAAATGCCAATTATAATCATGATACTAACACGTATTGGCATAGTATCTCCGTCTTTATTAATCAGTAAAAGGAAATATGCTATAGTTCTGATATGGATCTTTGCTGCAGTTATAACACCAACGACAGACCCGTTAACATTGACCCTTGTTGCTGTACCTTTGATGCTTTTATATGAGCTATCGATAGTAATTTCTAAATTCATTGTTATACGAAAAAAGCGGAAAGAACTTTCACAATAACTATTTGACAATTTAACTTATTTATGGCGCTATGATTTCGTAGGTTTATGTTACATGATATATTGATTTAATAAAATACTATAGAGAGGTGGTTTATGGCAATAAAATATCTGGATCAGATCAATGTTAGCAATAAAAAAGTATTAATACGAGCTGATTTTAATGTTCCATACGACAAAAATATGAATATAACTGACGATACCAGGATTACTTCAACATTGCCAACTATCGAATACTGTTTAAAGCAGAATGCAACGGTGATTTTAGTATCTCACTTAGGAAGGCCAAAAGGCAAACCAGTGCCTGAAATGTCATTAAAACCGGTTGCTAAAAGGCTTTCAGAATTGCTGAAAAAGGATGTGGTGTTTATTGATAAGCCTATTACACAGGGCATTCAGGATGAAATCAACAAATTAAAACCTGGTGATGTAGCACTTCTGGAAAATATCAGATTTTATCCGGAAGAAGAAAAAAATGATGAAAACTTTGGTAAATTGTTAGGATCGCTTGCAGATGTTTATGTTAATGATGCATTTGCTACAGCCCACCGCGGGCATGCTTCAAATGAAGCAATTACACGGTATGTACAAGAGTGTGTGGCGGGCTTTTTAATGAAAGATGAATTAGAATATTTCAAAAAGGCATTGGTGCAACCAGAAAAACCTGTAACAGCAATAATTGGCGGTGTTAAGATTTCTACTAAAATTGATGTTCTTAAAAATATTATACCTAAAGTTGATAATCTTTTAATTGGTGGCGGAATGTCGTATACTTTCTTAAAGGCATTGGGATACAATATTGGCAAATCTGTTGTTGAAGATGATCAGATCAATACTGCAAAGGAAATTATTGAACTTGCTAAAAAGCATAACGTAAATTTAGTATTACCTGAAGATATAGTAGTTGCCAATAAATTTGATAGCCCTGAAGGAAAAGAAGTTGTTCCTATAACTGCAATTCCTGATAATAAGGAAGGTGTTGATATAGGACCAATGACACGAAAAAAATTCTCTGATATTATCAAACAATCAAAAACTATTATATGGAATGGGCCATTAGGCGCTTTTGAAACTAAAGATTTTGCCGAAGGAACCAATGAGATTGCTAAAGTGGTCGGTGAATCGGGAAACACAAGCGTTATCGGTGGTGGTGATACAGGTGCAGCTATTAATGAATCAGGTTATGCTGATAAAATGACCTACATATCTACAGCGGGGGGTGCTTTCCTGGAACTTATGGAAGGGAAAATACTGCCAGCTGTTAAAGCACTGGATAAATAAACAGTAACTATCGCACATAAAAAAAAAGCGGGTTTATAATAACCCGCTTTTTCATTTATATTGCAATCCTAATTATTTATGAAATATGTTATGCGATAGTTACTACATATTAAGTGCTTTCTTGATAGTTGCCACCAGATTATCAGGATTGACAGGCTTCTGAAATACTCCATTAAAACCTAATTTATCAATTTCGATATTTGAAGCCGTTGCTGTGCCAATACTGCTTAAAAGGTAAATTGGAATTGAAGGGTTGCTTTTCTTAAGTTCCTGAGCAACTTTTGTACCGGCATCAATCCTTTCCATCATCATGTCACATAAAATAAGATCCGGTTTACTGCTAGAAACTGCATCAATACCTTCTTTTCCACTCATAGCCGTAGCAACATCAAATCCATTTGCCGAAAGAATAGCTTTGATAGAATCTAAAATATCCGGATCATCATCAATTACTAAAATAACTTTCTTATTTGCCATACTTATCACTCCTGGTTAGTTGTAAAATTAATTCCCTTTACCCGCTACACAGCGAGAAAAGTGGTTTTCAATAAATTCTGTTAAAAATGTATATGCGTCATCCAGATTGCACTTTGCCTTACTGGTCATAGGCAATCCCATTTCCCACTCATACCCACGAATAGCCAGGATATAGCTTTCAGGTTTTTTATTATATAGATCCATACAAAGTGCAAGTATAGATTCAGCCGACAATTCATGTGTTGTAAACGTTATTGTATGTGCCGGCTGAATCTTGTTAAGTTCATACGGTTTATTAATGTTAAGTGCTGCATCGGCAAAGATAACTAGATCATATTCTGAAATGGTTAGTGCATCTTCAATGTTAAGCTGATAATTATAATCTACGTCAACTAAATGGCTCAAATGTTCATCATTTTCAAGCCGTAACGCCAGCTCAACACCTAAACCATCATCCTGCCTGCCAGGATTGCCATATCCATAAACCAAGCACTTAACATTATTCATCATGCTTATTTCCTTTTCTGATCAACAACATTGCCAAAAGCATCAACTAATGTAACTTCTAGAGGCATCTTCCCAATGGCATGTGTTGCACAGCTCAAGCATGGATCATACGCACGAATTGCTACTTCGACTGCGTTAAGCATGCCTTCAGTAATTTCCTTTTTGCCACTGATAGTATTAACTGCTACCCAATTCACAGCTCTGTTCATTGGTTCATTATTGTTGGTTGTTGATACTATCAGGTTTGCCATTTCTATCTGGTCATCATCATTTATGCGATAATGATGGAATAAAGTACCACGTGGCGCTTCAAGTAATCCAACACCTTCTTTAACTTTTTTACCCTTAGCAACCAGCTTTTCACCCTGTAGATCTGGGTCGTTCAAAAGCTGTTCAATCATTTCTGCTGAGTGCAGCAACTCAATAAGCCGCGCCCAATGCATATGCATTGACATGTTATTGGGTTTGCCCTTTGTATATGCTTTAAATTCTTCAAATTCCTTCTGTGCTAATGGAGTTGGGATAAAATCAGCAGTGTTAAGTCGTGCTAATGGCCCTACTCTATACCATCCATCTTTTTTGCCCAAAGACTTAAGATATGGGAACTTCATATAACTCCATGAACGGACTTCTTCGCCAACATATTTAAGATAATCCTGATAATCTACATCATTTAAGATCTTTTTGCCATCAGCATCAACTGCACGTAGTACCCCATGATACAGGTCAAGCGCACCGTCTTTTCTTACTAAGCTTAGATGGTTGGATGGGAATGTGGCAAAGTTGTCTATAAAATCTTTGTTCTTTTTGTGATAATCTTTGAAAAAGCTCAGCGCACCCAGAGACCACTCAATCATCTTTTTAATATTCATTGGATCAGCCCCTTTCAGGAACTCATCCCTTTCCTGTATGCTTAAGTTCTTGTTGATACCTCCTGGAATAGCCCCGGTACCGTGAATCTTTTTGCCCGCTGTTGCTCTGATTATCTCTTGCCCAAATTTCCTCATCATAACACCTTGAACAGCTAAATCAGGAAATTTCATTGCAACACCAATAACATTACGTATTGCAGGGTCTGCATCAACACCAAATAACAAATCCGGGGACACTAAATGGAAGAAATGCAAAGCATGGGACTGAAACATCTGTCCATAATGCATAAGTCTTCGCATCTTTTCAGCAGTAGGTGTTAATCCATCAGGCCCAACACCAACAATAACATCCATCGCCTTAGCAGCTGCTAAATGATGGCTAACAGGGCAAATCCCACAAAGGCGCTGTACAAGTACTGGTGCTTCCCAGTATGGTCTGCCCTGAACAAAGCGTTCAAATCCCCTGAACTCAACAATGTGAAAACGTGATTCTAAAACATTGTTCTGAGGATCAAGCTGAATAGTCACCTTACCATGACCTTCAACCCTTGTTACAGGTTCTATCGTTATTTTCCTAGCCATATTCTTTCATCTCCTGAAAAAAATTAATCAAACTTTACAACTTCGTAGGGTAACTCTAATTCTTTACCTGTAAGAAGTGCAACCAATGCCTCCCAGATTAAATCCGCACGTGGAGGACATCCAGGCAAGAAATAATCAATTTTAACTATTTCATGACATGGATATACTCTGTCAAGGATCATTGGCAATTCATCATCATTGGGAATGATATTATCATCAACTGTAGGGCATTTCAAATATGCTTCTTCCAAGCATTCTTTGACGGGTATACCGTTTCTCATTGCTGGTAATCCACCCATAATAGCGCATTCACCAACTGATATGAGTATTTTGCAATTTTTACGAAACAACTTCAAATTTTCGACATTCTCACTGTTACAGCATCCGCCTTCTATTAATCCTATATCACACTGTTTGGTGAATGTCTTGATATCGTCAATTGGTGATTTATTAAATTCAACTAATTCAATTAATTTCAAAATTCTATCATCAATGTCCAGAATGGACATATGGCATCCAAAACATCCTGCCAGTGAAGCAGTTGCGACAACTGGTTTACTCATTGTATTCCTCCATAGATCTTCATTAATATCAGGCTTTCTCAATTTCACTACCAATAGGCTTTGCATCAAATTTACGCTTGCCAATTGGTATAGCAAAACCAACTTCTTTCTTCAATATAGCACCAACCGGGCACAAATCCATAGCTTTCTGGGCCATTTCATCGGTCATGCTTGCTGCTAAATCCTTATCAACAGTAATTTCAACATGGCCACCTCTATTAACAACACCAAAAATACGTTTACCGTCAGATGTGGTTACACCCCTAACACATCGTAAGCACTGAACGCAACGGTTACGCTCAATTACTATCTTTGGTATTGATGCATCCAGCGTTCGCTTGGGGAAAAGGAAAGGAAACCGTGGTGCCATCATCAAATACCGGTACCCTAAAGCCTGCAACTCGCAATTACCGCTTTTTTCGCATGTTGGGCACATATGATTGCCTTCAACAAAAAGCATCTCAATGATAGCTTTCCGGTAATCTTCCAGTTCAGTAGTTTTGTTTTCTACCACCATACCCTCGGTTACAGGTGTTGTACAAGCAGCCATATTTCTGCCTCCAACCTTAACCGTACAGATGCGGCAGGTTCCAGCTGGTTTCAACCCTTCAAAATGGCACAATGTTGGAATATAGATGCCATTATCCTTTGCTGCTTCAACAATTGTTTGGCCGGGTTTTGCCTTACATGCTTTTCCGTCTATAGTAAAATTTATCGTACTCATATTAGTGTTCCTCTACATTTGGGATTCTTCCTGCTGCTTTGCATGATTCTTCAACAGCAGCTAAAAGATCGAATGTGGATACATAATCAGTATCCTTCTTTACTTTTGCTTCATACATTTCTCTGAAATTCTGTATAGTTGTGTATATGGGATTTGGCGATGTTTGCCCCAAACCGCAACGACTTGTAGCCTTAACTATCTTACACCATTCTTCTAATTCCTCAATATCCTTCATTGCAGCTTTTCCGGACATTATCTTTTCTAACTTGTTTTTTAATAAAACATTTCCGGCTCTGCATGGCACACACCATCCACATGATTCTTCAACAAAGAAATCCATGAAGTTGTGTACTATCTCAAAAAGATCTCTATCAGGCCCAATTATAATAACCGAACCACCTGTTGCTAAATCATCAAAGCATATACGTCGTCCAAAATCTTTTTTGCCAATGCATGTACCTGACGGACCACCCATTTGAACAGCTTTAGCAGTTCTTCCCCCAACCATTTCAAGTAACGTGGAGATAGTTATTCCAAACTCAACTTCATAAATACCAGGATTTTGGCAATCGCCAGAAACACTCAATAGTTTTGTTCCTTTTGACTGGGCAGTTCCCATTTTAGCAAACCATTCGCCACCTTCTAACATAATACGAACAGCACAACATAATGTTTCAACATTATTTACAGTTGTTGGATAGCCCAGGTAACCTTTTTGTACCGGGAATGGTGGACGGTTACGTGGTTCACCACGCTTGCCTTCCGCTGATTCAATGAGTGCTGATTCTTCACCACAAACATATGCTCCCGCACCCATCTGAATTCTGATATCAAAATCAAAGCCTTTCCCAGCAATATTTTTACCTAAAATATTCTTTGCCCGTAAATCATCAAGGACCTTTTCCAAATATTTTTTCAAATATAAATATTCAGCTCTTAAATAGATTATACCCTCATTTGCTCCAACAGCATAACCTGCAATAGCCATACCTTCAAATAACATGTGTGGTAACTCAGTTAGAATTACACGGTCCTTAAATGTTCCCGGTTCACCTTCGTCTGCGTTGCATATTACATAATGCTTTGCACCTTCTGCTTTTCTGCAGAATTCCCATTTCATACCTGTAGGGAATCCCGCGCCGCCTCTTCCTCGAAGGTTAGCAACTTTAACTTCTTCAATCACGTCTTCAGGTTTTTTAGAAAGTGCAGCTTTTATTGCGGAACCTGGTTCGTATGGTGCAAAGAGTACCGGGCCTTTTCGCATAATATTATTCTTTACCATTGCACGGATCAAATCAGACTGGTTTGCGCCATCACCGTACTCTTTTACAAGATCCTTTACATCTTTACCAGCTTTCATTCCGGCTACTATCTCTTTTACCTTATCCTGAGTAAGGTTTGTAAATACAATACCATTTATGATAGCAGCAGGTTCCTGATCGTTCATGCCGATACAAGAAGTATCGTACAAACCTATAAGGCCATCAGAAGTTGTTCTTCCAAAGCTGCATCCAACAGCATCTTCAAATGCTTTTGCAATTGCAGCACGGCCTTTCATATTAGCAACCGCACTGTTATTCAGATATACCGTGTACTTGCCTCTGGGGGTTTTTGTAAAGAAGTGATAGAATGTTATCACTCCTTCCACGTCAACCTTTGAAACATCAAGTATCTTAGCAATCTGACTAACAGCCTCATCCGACACACACCCTAATTCTGTCTGCACATCTGTGATGATGTCCATTAAACGGGTCTTGTCGTTTTTGTACTTTGAAACAACCTGTTTAACAACCGCATCTAAGCTTGCCATATTACCTCTTTTTGATATTTAATAATTAATTTATGATTAGTATAAATTTAATAATTGTTACGCAAAAAATAATGATAAAAAGTAATCAGTACAATCCTTCAATATAGAACTTTAATTTCAATAAAAAAATTTAAGTTTAAAGCATTTTTACTAAATAGTGCTATTATTATGATATTATTATATAGTTATTGTTACCTTAATAATATAAAGTATTCGTAATATGCCATCATTCAATACTAATTATTGAATTTTCTCAATTGATAATATACAATTTTAATATATCATTTTATATATAATATTCTATATATTTGTATAACAATAATAATTATTGCAATCTCAAGATTATATTCATAAAAATATTAACATCCCTCTCAAAATTTAATAATACGAAAATTGTGTATGTGTTCTTAAAAAATTCTTGCAAAAATTAATATTTGAACTAACTTATGAAAAAGTGCGGGTGTAATTCAGTGGTAGAATGTCAGCTTCCCAAGCTGAACGCCGTGGGTTCGAGTCCCATCACCCGCTCATTTTTTTTGTAAAATCAATCCTAAAACAATAATTTCATAATCCTTATTTAAAAATAGTTTCTTAACACTGTGAATAACACTTCTACATAAACAGCAACCAATTATTGAATCACAAATGTTATAATAGCTACCATGAGCTATTCAACAGTAACTATCGCTCAAAATAAAAAATATGTTTTCACTTTTGATGGCGCTATAATAACAATTGACATTTTGATGTACATGATATTTTTTGCCTTTATATTTTGTAATAAAAGTTATGTATATGCAAAAAACCAATTCTCATACTATTAAAGTTACCGCGCACTCACTTGTTGCTGCCATAGGAAACACTCCTTTGATTGAGTTATCTAAGCTTTCACCAAAAGGAAGCAGAATATTTGCAAAGTTTGAAGGCGCAAACCCTGGTGGTTCAATAAAGGACCGCACTGCGTGGTATATGATAAAAAAGGCAATTGAATCAGGTGCCCTAACACCAGATAAAACAATATTAGAACCCACCAGTGGCAACACAGGTATTGGACTTGCAATGGTTGGAAGAGCTTTAGGGTATAAAGTAGTTTTATGCATGCCAAAGTGCGTGAGTGTTGAACGACAGCAAACACTTATTGCCTTTGGTGCGCAACTTGTCTTAACCGAAGGCTGCATGGGAACTGATGGTGCCATCATACAGGCACACAAAATGTATGAAGAAAATCCTGATATGTATTTTATGCCCAACCAGTTTTCAAATCCTGCAAATGTACTTGCGCATTATGAAACTACAGGTACTGAAATATTAGAGCAAACGGCTGGCCACATTGATGCATTTGTAGCTGGCTTAGGTACAACGGGTACAATTATGGGTGTTGCCAAACGGCTGAAAGAATTCAACCCATCAATAAAAGTGTTTGGCGTTGAGCCTGTACCAGGCCACTCAATTCAGGGTTTAAAAAATATGCAGGAAGCGATAGTACCTGACATATATAATCCTTCCATATTAGATGGCATTATTACTATTGATGATGAAACTGCTTTTGAACACACGCGAAAGTTAGCTTTGCAGGAAGGGCTTTTTTGCGGTATGTCAAGCGGTGCTGCAGTTGCAGGAAGCATTCAGGTTGCAAACTCATTGAAAAATGCTACTGTTGTTACCATACTTCCTGACAGAGGCGACCGATACCTGTCAACCGCGTTATTCCAATCAATTTGCGCCAAATGCCCGCCGTGAGTTTTGTTCAACGTTCAATGTTCAGGGTTCAATGTTAGATATTCAAGGATAGATGTTTATTGATCCTTCAATCTTTTCTTGGGTTATTGTGGTTATTATAACAGGCAGTATTTTACCCACGTAGCTTCTGGCATGATGATTATTTTTTATGCCAACTTTCAGATAGTTATCGGTAAGTGCTGTTATGTCATCACCATCCTTTTCTATGACTGCTGGCCGTACTGTATTTAAAAATTGCAAGCGATACTGCAGTGAACAATTCTGTGCTATTTCCCGTAAAGTGTTAGCCCTTTGGTGCACAACATCATACGGTAATGGGCGATAGTTACCGGACATTGTCCCCTGCCTTGGCGAATAGGTAAACTGGTGTACATAGGCAAACTGTAATTTCTGCACTAACCCGAGTGTTGCTGTAAAATCCCTTTCTTCTTCGGTGGGATATCCAACGATTATATCTGTACCAATAGCGATATCGGGTACAAGTTTTTTTATCTTTTCAACTAACTGAATATAGAAAGGCGCATTATACGGACGATTCATATGTGCAAGCACTGCATCTGAACCAGATTGTAAAGGTAAATGTATATGTTTACATACTTTTGGATGTTGTAAAACTTCAATGAGTTCATTGTCAATATGAGTGGGTTCAACAGAGGTTACCCTAATTCTGAAATTGCCATCCAACTCAATTATTTTTTTAATTAGCTTAGCAAGCGTAATCCCTTCATAATTATATTTGCCAATTGTTATGCCCGTTAATACAATTTCAGGACAATTATTCTCAATAAGATAGCGTGCATGATTAATGACATCCTGCACCGTACGTGATACCGGAATCCCCCGTACTTTTGGAACTATGCAATACGAACAATTGCCATCACAACCATCCTGAATTTTTATGTATCCGCGGGTTCGCATAAATGGTAAGGCGTAAGAGCTTGAAACAGATTTTCTTAACGTATCTTTAAAACCAATATCTATTGAATCCATTGTATCCAAAAGAGCTGATACTATTTCTCCTTTTTGAATGTTAGTAAATGTTTGTAAAACTTCATCCATATTTTCAAGTTCAGCTTTATGTGTTTCCACCATACAACCCGTAACAATGACTTTGCCATATTTTGAAAATTTTGCACCCTGGCGGATATAGTTACGGCATTTTTTATTACTTTTATCTGTTACTGTGCAGGTGTTTATGATGACAATATCTGCAGGAGACCCAAAGGGTACTGCTTTAAAACCTGAAGTTAAAAACTGAGAAGCTATCTGAGCAGATTCATACTGATTACATTTGCAACCCAATGTCTTTATGGAAAAGGTTTTTTCATCCATTGTTCTCAGTTTTTTTAATCTCCCTGAAAATAATTCGCATTCTGGTTGTTGCAGTCAAATTAGTAGTAACTGCCATTAGAATCATAGCACCAATCATAACGATTTCAGGATTAACCGATGAATTTTTAAATAACACCTGGAATAATGGATGTAATACAGAAATTACACATAATACAGCTAATCTTTCGCCTCTTTGCATTATGCCACGATTAGTCGTAATACCTATGGCTTCACCTCGTGCTTTTGTATAACTTACCAGCTCTGAACCAATTAAAGCGATTATTGTTGCTAGCAATGCAATGAAGTTGTTCTGATAATACATTGCGATACCTAAAAAGACAGCACCTTCACTATATCTATCAACACATGAATCCCAGTATGCACCCGATTTTGTTACTGTATTGGTTTTCCTGGCAACACGTCCATCTACTATATCCAGTGTTGCACTTACTATGAGTATCCATCCTGCAAGCCCAAAGTTTCCAATATAATAAAAGTAAGCACTGACAAAAGCCAGAATGAGTGAAATTGCAGTTATAGTATTAGGTTTTATTTTGAAATAGATAAAGAAATTAATCAACGGCTGATTAACCCAATACCAGTATTCCCTGAAAATCAGGCCAATAAAAGTTTCATGCATTCTTGCTATAATCTCAGGATCCTTGGGCCTTTTAGGATAAATGAATACAAATACTATAAAACTTAATAAAGCTAAAGCATTTATGATTATCAAAGGCAATAGTGAACGTACAATTTCATTTTGCATGAACTCAATCATATACATTATCCTGTAAGAAAATATAATATTGTAGGCGATACAGCGTACGCACTATTATTGATTATAGTCAAGTATATTTACTATATTTATTAAGCTTGTGAAAAAATTATAAACATAATTACATTTAAATGTTTTATTTTTCTTTTGTCATTCTATATATAAATCGAGCACGTTCATTTGCAGGGTCAACTTCCAGGGCTTTTTTAGAATAATAATTAGCCTTATTGTTGTTTTTATGTTTCATGTATAATTCTGACAATGCAATATATGCACCTGTATGCGTTGGATCTATCTCAATAACTTTTTCAAATGTCTTCTTGGCTGCAACATCATCAGGATCTGTATTTTTATAATACATGACCCCAAGCATATATAAAATCTCAACTGAATCAGGCATAATAGTTAGTGCTTCATTTGCATATTTAATGCCTTCTTTGATATATTTATCTTTTAATGCAGCAGGTATATTTGTGTCATACGCCTCAACATATCGTGTCTTTGCCAGGTAGTATAACAATTCAAATGTGTCCTGTCTATCAACTATTCTGTCTTTATTGGCATATGCCTGCTGAAATTCGTTAAACGCAAACTGTAATACATTGTCATTGAAATATATTTTACCCAATTCAATATGAGCTTCAGGATAGTTGGCATCAAGGATAATTGCCTGATTATATTCTTTTATAGCATTTCCAAATTCACCAGTGTTTTTATAATAATCTCCACGTGCTTTATGAATTTTTGCAAATTCCGGATATGCCCCTTCAAATCGCTGAACAACCCTATCCCCTATTGTTGACAACCTGAAATATCCATATCCTACCAACATATCACCAAATGATTGTGAACGAAATATAGCCTCAACAGTAAATCGGGATACAATCAAATTATTTATATTTATGACATATAAAGTCGAACCTTTGTGTATTCCATCTGTATTATAAAGCCTGACAGTTATTTTTGTTTTAGGTTGGAGTGTACGGGTTAATTCCTGTTTTGCAGTGTCTTCTCTTTCCCCAATGCTGATAATTCTCCCCTTAACTATCGCTTTCCATGCCACATAATCATTTTGTGTATAAAAAACAGGTATAATCTGGTGAGGATTATCATATTTCATCTGACCGGTAGCAAAGATAGTGCTTACCAATAAAAATACTATAAAAATGGAACGATTAATAATATGGAAAATACGATTACTTATGACACGCATTATTTTTCCTTTAAATATCGCAAAGGATTAAGCGGCGTTATATATTTTCTAAACTCAAAATGTACATGTGCTCCTGTTACTGAACCAGTCATACCGCTTTTTGCAATCACCTGCCCCTTTTGGACACTATCGCCTTCCTGAACCAAATTATTACTATTATGCCCATATACAGAAATATACCCTTTATCATGCTTTAAAACAATTACATTTCCATATCCATCTTTCCATCCTGCAAAAATCACTGTACCATCCAGAGCAGCTTTGACAGGTGTTCCCACATTGCAACTGATATCAAGCCCGCAGTGGAATTGCCTGCCTTTTCCCAAAGGATTTCTTCGTGCACCAAAGCTTGATGTAATTTTACCATTTACTGGCCATAACAACGATATGTTTGGTTTAATCTGATTATATAGATTTTCTGGTTCTTTTTTTGCTACATTTGAATTATTTTTAATATCACTTAGATTTACATGCGTATCCGGTATAAAAATAGTTTGGCCATGAATTACACGATTGTAATCTTTTAACAAATTATTGGCAATAATATTGTGTAACGGAACCTTATATAAGTGAGCAATAGCTGTTAACGACTCCCCCTTTTTAACTTTATGAAAAACGCCCCTTTTGTTTGGGACAAGAATTATTTTTCCGGGTTTCAGTATATCAGGATTTTCAATATTATTGGCTAATAGTATTAACTTATAGCTAGTATCAAATTTTTGAGCTATCTTCCAGATATTGTCGTTTTTTTGGATTTTATACTTAGTATGGTGCCAGCGTTTATCTTTTTTTTTCAATTGTTCAATATTATAATTTTTTTCTTTTTTTTTACTTTTTGTTGAATCAACAACTACATTTGAAATATCTATTTCATCATCAAAATTATCATCAAATATAACCTCGCCTTCAGATTCTACAGGGGGCGTTTCATCTTCCATTTTTATGCCATCAACAATCAATTTGTTTTCAACTGAAGATAAATTTGATGATGCAATTCCTTTATTATTAGCCTGTGGTTTATCAGCAATGAGTGTGAATATGATTATTACAAGAATAAATAATAGTGAAAAAAAACCATAAATAAATGAATTTTTATTTCTTTCTTCCGGGAAGGAATATCGTTTAAAATCATACATCGCAATATCAACCTTGAATAATATAAAAATCCCACTATTAATGTATTATATTAATCGACATATGCCAGCCATAGAATTAATCAATTTGATGATAATGGAATTATATATATTAGAAATATTATTAATAATCACTTGGGTGATATAAATAATTTTGCAGAGTACAATAAATTATATTTTAAGAATACACTGAAATTTTTTGTTTTTGTTTATCTAATGTTTCAGTTATGTCAATTATTCTTTCTTTTAACAATGGAATGCCCTCGCCCGTCAAACTTGAACCCAAAATAGAATCGGGAAATCGCAAACGCACATACTGTATGGTTTCTGCTTTGGCAATATCAAGTTTATTAAAATATAATATAACAGGTTTGTTTTTACAATCCAATAATTGCAATTCTTGGTTAACAACCCTTACCGCTTTATCTATATCTGTATCAAGCCCTACAACATGTATAATAAAATCCGAATATTTTATCTCTTCCAGTGTGGACTTAAATGATTCCACAAGATGTGAAGGGAGATTATTTATGAAACCAACCGTGTCAGTTAAAAGGATTTTATGAGATTCATCCAAGTATACAATCCGGGTATATGCATCCAGCGTAGCAAATAACCTATCCTCAACAAATAAATCATCCTTGGCAAGCATATTGACAAGAGTTGATTTTCCTGCATTGGTATATCCTACTACTGCACCAATTATTTCTTTCTGCAGGCGCTCCTGCCTCTGTACATTTCTATGCATGGAAATGTGCGATAGTTTCTTTTTAAGCGTTTGTATTCTTTTGACAATATGCCGTCTGTCAGTTTCCAACATTTTTTCACCAGGCCCTCTTGTTCCTATACCACCGCCTAACCGGGATAAAACACCACCAAGACCTTTAAGCCGTGGCAGGATATAGTTAAGCTGTGCCAGCTCAACCTGGATTTTAGATTCAACTGTTTTTGCCCTTCGTGCAAAGATGTCCAGTATAACCTCAGTTCTGCCAATAACACGGCAGCCCAGAAGATTTTCCAGGTTGCGTATTTGAACGGGCCGTATGGTATTTAAATCAAACACTACAAGTTTTATTGATTGTTCCTGAATTATTTTTTTTATTTCTTCAAGCTTACCGCTCCCAATAACATAGGCAGGGTCAAGTGCAGGTCGCTTGACTATCAGCTTAGTAAAAACAACAGCACCCGCTGTTATCACCAGCTGCGATAATTCATCTAAGGAATGAAACACCTCCTCGTCATCATCATGAGGTAATTGTATTCCTATAAGAATGGACCTCTCATTTTCTGAAATCGGGATTCTATTTACTGATGCATCCATTTAAGATTACTTTTGACCCGGTTGTAATATTATTTTTTTTAAACCAGCCCTGATTTACTTCCAACGCAAATTTAGCAGGGTATTTTGATGAGTATGTTGGGAACGTTTGATATGGATTCATATCCTGAATATCATTTATTATGCCGTTCTTGTCTATAAAAGCAATGCTCAGGGGAATCTTTGTATTTTTCATCCAGAATGTTCTGTACTCTTCATCATTAAAAATAAATAACATCCCGCAAGTATCACACAATTCTGATCTGCCCATCAATCCTTTAGCATGTTCTTCACTTGTAACAGCTATCTCCACATTACAATTTATTTGTCTATTCATTGTATTAATAATATATATAACACAATTTCGTTTATTTTGTGCAAATACCAAAAGTTTTTCATTACCGTAATATTTCCGAACTATTACTAAAGAAATTACGATTATGATTATTAATATAAATATACTGTTTTTTTTCACTATTTCAACTATTCATTATGACATTTAATAATCTTAAAATTCATTAATATATTCTATCCGTATAATTCTATTTGGATTTTCATCTTTCTGAAATAATACATCAAACTCAATTCCCAATCGTTGCATATATGAATATCTCATGCCAACATTATATAACCAATCTTTAGCTCTTTCAAAGTTATAATATACTCGTTCCATCTCAGCTTTGAATATAAATATTTCACCAAGAGGTATATCCAGAGCAAAAAAATATGAAGTATCTTCTGGAACATATTCAGGCTGGGTTGGTATACGCATACCAAAATGTATGTGTTGTTCGTCATTGAATAAATATATTGGCTTGGTAATTACAAAATACGGGCCATATATCATTCGATTTAATTCATTTTTACTGTTATATGTTTTGCCTTCTTCCCCAATATAAAAGGAATCATAGCCAATAGCAAAAGAAATTGGGAACATTTCCCATCCATCAGTAAATTTAATCTTTCCCACAACGCCAGGTACGTTAGGGTCCGGATCATCTTTGCCAATTGCACCTTGTATATCCAGGGATGCCCCAAGAAAAAAATTGTTGTGAAGCCCAATAAAGGCTTTCAGTTCAACCCCACCATTATCATACCCAAGAAAGGACAACTGGTAAGTACCCCTTGCAATTGTATATGCAGTTGGTGTGTCAATCACTGTTGTATTTCTTACATAATATTGAGCATACGCAAAATGTGTAAAAGTAGTAAAAAGAATTGTTATTATAATTTTCCGCATTATCATACCAACCATCCAATGAATTGATAAAAATAAAATATATAGTATTATATTTATATTCGGCTTTTATAATGACAATTTAAGCATATCATTTTGTATCTTGAATATCTTTTGTATCCCATCTTGTGCCAGGAGTAACATTGATTCAAGTTCATTTGTTGAAAATGAACGCTTTTCACCAGTTCCCTGAATCTCAATTACATTATTGTTGCTATCCATAACTACATTCATATCCACATCACATCGGGAATCTTCCTCATAATCAAGGTCTAATAATAAATTATTTTCAATATACCCTATTGATATTGCTGCTACCTGTGCTTTTACTGGATTTTCAGCAATAATGTTTTGCTTTAACAATGTCTTGATTGCCAACTGTAAAGCAATGTAAGCGCCAGATATTGCTGCTGTTCTTGTCCCGCCGTCGGCTTGAAGCACGTCACAGTCTACAACCAATGAAACTCCTTGCATCGCTTCTAAATTTAACACTGTACGCAAACTTCGCCCAATCAACCGCTGTATCTCAACTGACCTGCCATCGGGACGAAGATTCCTTCTTTCAGTCCTTGGATTTGTAGCATACGGCAATAATGTATATTCAGCAGTAATCCAGCCAATTCCCTTATCAATAGCATGTTGTGGTATCTGCGTTGCCTGTGAAACAGCACAGATTACCTTTGTATTGCCACATGAATATAGTACTGACCCCAATGCAGCAGGGCAAAATTGTGGTAGTACTGTTACTTTCCGTATTTCATCGTATTTTCTGTTGTTCTTTCTCAAGTAACTCATTTTGCCTTTTCAACTCTTTAAGTTCTTCCAAATCCTGTATCTTTTTATCAACATTTTTATGATATGGGTTGTAATCCTTTGCCTTCTTAAATTCTTCAATTGCACCATCTATGTCATCAGTAATAAAATATTTTATACCACGCTGATAATGGACTTCAGCTTTTAATTTGTCCTCAATAGTGATGACTTTTGGTATAAGTTTAAATGTTACAGTAAATGAATAGATTGGACCAAACACACCTGCATCCTGATACGAAGCGTCAATTACAAATGCAACGTTTTTAATAGCATAGTTGAAACCAAGACCAAAGGTATATTTTCCTGCATCATTAAATTTATAACCGCTTCTGAAAAATAAAATATCGAGATAATTCAATTCAACACCTGCATTAACCCTGAAGCTTTCATTAAATCCTGAAGTAAAGTCATATAGATCAGAAGATGTAATAGCATTTTCTATCAAATCAACATTAAAACCAAAAAAGTGTGACATTTTATATGACAATCCTGCACGAATTAAGCGTGGCAGGCTATCATCTTTTGCATTCGTTCCTATATTTTGTATTGATAATCCAAGAGATAAATTTCTTATTGGGGCATCAAAAGGTGAATACATTGTAATGCGTTTTAAAATTCCTACATCAAATGCAAACGATTGCAATTGTAATGTATCAATTTGTTGATATATATATTTTAACGATCCACCTACTTCCATAAATCCTAAAGAATAACCATATGCCAAAATGCCACTTACATTATAAAAATTAACTGTTCCTATTTTATTTCCGTTGATATCAATTTTATCAAAAGGTGGTACCCAAAAAACTGAAGTGGAAAAACCAAAAAAACCATTCCATAGTGGGAAAGCTAATGAAACGTTTTCAAACCGGGAATCCACTATTAATTCCTGATGCATTAAACCCATAACCGGGAACTTCAGAGTGCCCAGTCCAGCAGGATTATAATAAATAGCATTAACATCACCAACTTCAGCAGTAAATGCTTCACCCATTCCCAACGGCCTGCTACCTACACCTATCTCCAAGAAATCTGCACCGGAAGTCCCTCCTGAACCTGCTGCAAACGTATATTGGGAAGAAAAAATAAATAGTAATAGTATTATTAAGAAAGAAATATTATATTTTTTAATGTATATCATATAACCACAATATTTTAAACAACATACAATGCCACTGCCAAAACAGATTGTATCTAGAATTAATATATATTATTACCTTGTACCAATTATAAGTTCGTACAATATATAAATACTACATAACCTGATTTTGTTTTATGCAATAAAAAAATGGTAATTTGTTACTTTTAATTCCAAAATGTATTTTGATGTACAAATAATAATAAATGTACACTCACGCCGCCGAAGGCTGCGAGAGTGTGCATTTTTTTATTTTATATTATTTTTAGGGAATAAATACTGGGAAATTGTTATTTAGTTTTTATGCTTTTGAGGTTTTTCAAATAGGCATAAATAAATCTGTTTATATCACCATCCATCACATGGTCTACCGAACCTGTTTCCTCCCCAGTACGGTGGTCCTTAACCATAGTATAAGGGTGAAATACATACGAACGGATCTGATTGCCCCATGCAATATCTTTTTTTTCGCCAAATTTTTCAAATTTTTCTTTTTCCAGCTCCCGTCTTCTCAGTTCATATAATCGTGATTTCAGGATTTTCATGGCATATGCTTTATTTTTATGTTGTGACCGTTCATTTTGACACTGAACCACAATCCCAGTTGGCAAGTGAGTAATCCTAACTGCAGAATCAGTCCTGTTAACATGTTGCCCTCCTGCGCCGGATGCTCTAAAAGTATCAATTCTCAGATCTGACTCCTTTATCTCAATATCAATATCTTCTGGTGCTTCCGGAATCACATCTACTGATGCAAAGGAAGTATGCCTTCTCTGATTGCTGTCAAATGGTGAAATCCTAACCAACCTGTGAATTCCCCGCTCTCCCTTTAGCAATCCATAGGCATATTCACCTTTTATTAACATAACTACTTCTTTAATCCCTGCTTCAATATCAGGCATATAGTCGAGGATTTCAATACCAAATCCATTATCTTCAGCCCAGCGTGTATACATTCGCATCAGCATGCTTGCCCAATCCTGTGACTCAGTACCACCAGCACCCGGATGGATGGTCATAATTGCATTTTTATCATCATCAGGTTCTGATAATAACTCCACTGTTTCTAATTGTTCAAAGCGTTTTTTGAACTGGTCTAATTTGGAAGCAATATCACTAATAACCCCATTATCATTTTCATCCATTGCCATTTCTAAAAGCATTATTGAATCTTCTACATCTTTTCTCAAAGTGTCCCATGGTTCAATATTCTTTTTAAGCTGGGTTACCTGTTGCTGAATCAAAGTACTTCGTGCCTGATCCTGCCAGAAATCTTCTTTATACGTTTCCTCAACTAATAATTGTAGTTGTTTCTTTTTATCATCTATATTAAGTGCAGAGTACAGCTCTTCAATGTTTTGAGCAAGCTGTGTCAACTCCCGCATCAAATCTTTTACGTCTGTATATTCCAACGTTTTGCTCCTTAAAAATATGGAATTTATAGTTACCTATATACTATTAATTACAATAAATATGTATTATAGCGCATGGTCAATACAAAATGGTATTTTTTTGTATAAAGCGATAGCTTAAATGATGAACTAAATCTTTTTCCAACTCTTCTGAAGAATTAAAATCCTTGCCTGTTATCTCTTTCCAGATATAGTCCGTTTCCATGCAAAGATAAATATAGGCCTTTTTGAATATTTCATGTAAGAGCTTATACATAAAATTATATATTTTTATTCGTAATGGCTTAAAATACCGATATTTACCATCAATTCCGGGAAACATCTCATATACTGTCATCATCTCTTCAGGAAATGTATCTCGTAATATATCCCTGAAATGCAAATGATACCTGAAACCTCCCATAGAGATCCACACAACTTTTTCAGGATCAATCTTTCCCTGCATTAATTTTATAACATTATAGTAATCATCCTCCCAGCCCTGATACAGTATGATTGGATCAAAGTGAAATGCTACATAATAGCCCGCATCAATAGCTTTTACTGCAGCATGTATTCTTTCCTCTAATGTTGCAGTATCATGTTCATAATAAGCAATATTTTGCGGTGTGTTTAAACTCCAGGCAATCACTGCATTGCCTTTAGATGGTATATTAATCAAATGATCAACATTTGATGACTTTGTTTTTAGCTCAAAAAATATATTGTTATACTTTGAAAAAAACTGTATTAAATCGCAACCAAGCCCTGTAATTTCATCAAACATGAGCGAATCCGTAAATTCACCCGTTCCAATTCTATAAACCATTGATGGTGAACAGCTCTTAATAAAATCATTTAATTCGGTAAAAAGCCTGTCAGTATTTGTAAATTGCATAATTCCGTAACTGTTTAAATACACATGCATGTAACAATATGTGCAATTGTACAGGCAATTAAAACAGGTATTGATAACCCTGTACCTGCAACATATCATATGTGGGGAACCCGGGCAAACCTGATAAAATCTACCCAAAAAAGGCTTTAGAAGTATTACATCTTTTGAATTGATATTATTACTCTGCAATTCATGTATAATACTATCTAACTCTGATTCATTGTGATAAGAAATTTTATTGGCTATGCTGGTATGTAAAAATTTTTGCACAATATTATTTTCCATCTCTTTTTCAGGGAAAATGAGATAGTGAATATCCTGAATAGTTCGCATAGCAGCTGATTAAACCTCATATACACAGTACATTTTTTTACAGTATATCACTTTTTTTATTGCAAATTTTATAATATTCATTCTACTTATTATATAAAAATGATACAACAAATTTTTAAGATAGGAGTATATCTATGGGATGCTTATTCTGTAACATCATAACAGGAAAAACTCCATCAACTAAAGTTTTTGAAGATGATAAAGTGTATGCATTTAAGGATATTAATCCTCAGGCACCTTTTCACGTTTTAGTTGTTCATAAAGAACATACAAAAAATATTGATGAGCTTAACGAAAAAAATAGCTATATTATGAGTGATATTTTCCTGGCAATAAATAAAATAGCCCAACAGGAAAAATTAGATAAAGGCTACCGTGTAATTATTAATAACGGCCCTGCTGCAGGACAGGTTATTTGGCATTTGCATGTGCACATACTGGCAGGTAAAGATGACCTTGGCCCTATGCTTGCCCAACAGTAGTTTTTCTTTTTGGGATTGATACAATAACTCTTTCTATCGACCTATCAGTAGCTTCTTCAATCTGAAATGTTATATGCTGGTAATGTATTTTTTCACCAACCTCAGGAATATGCCCCAATACATAAAATAAGAATCCAGCTAAGGTTTCAAAATCCCGCTTCTCAATTTTTATTCCAAACCTCCGCTGGAAATATTCAATATCCAGATTACCAGCAACACTGAATTTCCAGGGAGCTATCTCTTTAATTGAATCATCCTGTGGATGATCTCTGGTTTGAATTTCACCAACAATTTCTTCTGCAATATCTTCATCGGTTAACAAGCCTTCCACCGCACCATATTCATTCACAACAAAAACTATGGATATTTCATGTTCTTCCATTTCATTTATAAGCTCATATATTTTTTTTGTGGAAGGGACAAAATATGGTTTTCGAATTATTTGCTCAATATTTTTCACAGATTTGTTTTTTAATATATCCTGGTAATAAATATACCCAATAATATTATCAACCCTTTCCTCAAAGACAGGTATTCGTGAAAACCGTGTCTTTTCAATTAAGTGTATGCAATGTTTTAAAGGCTGATTTTTTTCAACAGAGATTATATCAATTAATGGTGTCATAACCTCATTGGCACGTACATCCCTGAAAGAAAGAATTTCATTGAAATAAATATAGTGCTGTGATTCAATAATACCTTCTTTTTCTACAGCTTTAAACAGCGTATCAATTTCATCACGGGAACTTATTGGCAATGGCCTGGAGTCATTTGCATGAATTACGTTTTTTATCAAATTAGACAATAGCAGGGTTGCTGCAATGAGTGGCCTGAACAGCAATGAAATAAATTTAAATATCCAGAACGTGTGCAGTAAAAATTTTTCAGGTTTTGCACGGGAAACAATTTTAGGGAAAAGCTCACAAAAAATCAAAAAGAATATAGTCTGGGCGATAGTTACCATGAAAAGCCTTGAATCATGAATTAAAAGCGCTTTAGTGGCAAAAAAAGTTATAAACGCAGTTGCACCAATATTAGAAATATTATTTCCTATTAGAACCGTTACCAGCGCGCTATCTGGATTTTCAATTATTTGCAAGATACTCTGGGCTCTTTTGATTCCTTTATTTACAAGTGCCTGAACATTTATAATATTACTTGATACGATAGCAGTTTCAGTTGCTGAAAAGTATGCAGAAAGAAATGTAAAGAGAATGATAAGAATTTGTGATCCTATATATATTCCCATCATGATTCTTCTCTTTTTACTTCAATTGATTGTATCCTGTTTTTTGCAACATAACGTACTGTCAAAATGTAATCATCAACCATGATTGAAGCTCTTCGCTTTGGCAGATAGCCCAGTTTTTCAATAATGTAACCACCAATTGTCTCGCTTTCTTTAGAATCTATTGAAACATCAAACATTGCATTAAATTCATCAATCTGCATGTCCCCGGGAACTATCACCACATCCTTATCTTTTTTTATTTCAGGCTTAGGCATGTCTTCCCACAATGTGTAACCTCTGCCAAATAATTCTGCGATTATTCTTTTTAATGTAACAATACCTGCTGTCCCACCATATTCATCAATCACAACTGCTATCTGTATTTTATTCCTTAAGAATTCCTCAAGTAATTCACTTAATGATTTTGATGCTGGATAGTGATATATAGGATGAATCAGCTTTGTTATAGTTTTTCCTTTTTTAATCCCAGTAGCATATGGAACCAGTTCACGTGAGTCAATTAAACCTACAATAGTATCCAGATTATTTTTATAAACTGGTGCTCTGACAATATCTGTTTCCTTAAATATTTCAATGACTTCCTGAACTGTAGCATCATATGGTATAAATATAGCTTTATTTCTATGTATCATTGCATTTTCTGCTGTTTTCTTGGTAAATCGCAGTAGATTACTGATAAATTGTTTTTCATCACCTGATAATATACCATACTTCTCACCATAATATATGGCTGCAGATAAATCATCTTCAGATATATCAAATGAAGCATCTAACTGCAAATTAAGCATCTTGATAAATGAATTTGAAAGTATTAATAGAATATATCTGATGGGTAATATAATATTATGAAATAATGATATGACTGGCATTATATAATGAACTAATTTTCTGTAATTGTATAATGACAATAATTTTGGGATTATTTCACCAAAAAGGATTATTACAGGAGTAACTATCGCTATTGCTATAATGTGCCCGTACTGCGGCCATTGTGATAATAACAGTGTTGTTGAGAGAGATGATAATAAAATATTAACAAATAAATTGCCTGTTAATAATGTTATTAATATATTTTGAGGATGAGATAAAAATTTTGCTATCTTGTTTTCTAATACATTATCAGAAAAAGAAAATTTTATCAGCTCACTTTTTTTAAATGAAAATAATGCAGTCTCTGAACCTGAAAAAAACGCTGATAAAAATAAACATATAAAAATGATTGCGATTTGTAAATGAACGTAATCCATTATATTCTTCAATCACAAACTCTTAAGGGAAGATCTCTATTTCTTTAACTTTTAACACCCTGGCACATACTTTTTTAAATTCATCAGTAGGTTGTTGTAATCCTTTTTCAATTTTAGAAAGATACGACGGTGAACAATGTAACATTTTTGCTAGTTCATATTGTTTTATTCCTTTGGATATACGAATACTCCATAATTTATTTTTAGATGGTACAAAATCATGTATAATTTCTTTTTTATCGGGAAAACTGTCAGGGAATAATTTAGCTATACTGACATTCAGATATTTTGCACACTGTTTCTTAAATTCTTCAGTGGGTTCCTGAACGCCACGTTCAATTTTGCATAGATATGACGGAGAAACATGTAACGCTTTTGCCATATCAACCTGTTTAATATTTTTTTTCCTTCTAAAATAAAGAATCATATTAGCCACAAAAATATTCCTCCTTGGAAAAGCTTCATTTACTTCTTAAAATCAAGAACCACATTAAAGCTAATTGATTGAGAGGTTTGATTGCCTGCAAAGTCTTCTGCAATAACTGTCAGATTATTAATTCCCGGGTTATACGAAACATTTGTCACTAAATAATTCCCTTTGCTATCATATAAATTCTCAAATGGTAACCCTTTAATTGTCAACTTATTTTTATTATCAAGTTTTATTGCATCAAATCTAACATCTGCAATAGTAACATTATTCATAATCACTTTCAGGGCAAAAACACCGCAACGCTCATTCCTCTGTATTGCATCAAAGCACTGGATAGCTAATGGATGATGCTGAGTCAGCCTGATATTGCCATTTTCACGTAGTCTCGTGTAACTATCTCCCACTTTAATATATACCGCTTCTATTACTGGAGGTTTTTTATCTTCTATAGATGGCAATAATGTAAAAGGATTTATCGATACGGCAGAATTACTAAGAATAGCAAAATGCAGATGTGTCCCATAAGACCTACCGGTATTTCCCATAAATGCTATACTGTCTGTAAGCGTATATACTGGTTTTAAATGTATATTATTTTCCAGATGAACGTACAGTGACTTTTCTTTTTTATTGTGTTCCAGTATGCAATAATTGCCAACTCCGGGATATTGTTCCAGAGGGAATAATGATTTGTCCCAGGCAAAAACTAGATTTCCTTCCTTTACAGGATAAACTTTTTTATCAATTGAAGATATATCTACTCCATTATGAAAATGATCAGGACGCGGTTCACCAAATGTTGAATGTATTGTACCGTTTTGAACAGGCAATTGGAAGGATAATAAAAAACATGACAACAATGCTAAAGCAAAAATTACAAATACTTTTTCTTCTTTCATATATACCCTCAATGTGATTCCGGTAATGTATGCATGGTACAATATTCACCTGGTTCAGTTCCGGTATAAAACAACTCGTTGATTGCAACTCGCGGGCACAATCCATCTTTTCGTGGAACCAAACCAGTATCAAGGCAGATAGTCTGTTTTGTAATTCCATCTTGTGGAAAAATAAATGATTTATATTCTGAATCCCTGTATATAGCAAACACATAATCAGCCCATATTGGTGCAGCTACAACTCCACCACTTCTTCCCTTACCTAATGGGATTGCTCCAGTTTTGTTGCCAACCCACACTGCCGTTACAGAATCCGGTGTATATCCCAAAAACCATGCATCAACGTAGTCGCTACTTGTACCAGTTTTTCCTGCAACATCAACTGGCACTGATTTATTCTTCAATACCCATGATGCAGTTCCACCTTCTTCAAATACACCTTTAAGCATGGAAACCACAATTGCACAAGCAACGGGATCAATTATCTTCCCATATTCTTTGCGCTTTTCCTGTATTTGCAATAATACTTCCTCTTCATTATTCCAAACAATATTTCCGTTATAATCTTTAACATACCGTATGCCGTATGGAATAATAAAATCGCCACCATTTACAATAACTGAATGTAATACAGCATTTTCTAGTGGCGATAGTTCATACGTACCCAGTGCTAATGACAATGTTTTATAAAACCTGGATTCCAATTCACTGCCGGATAAATTGAGTCCTTTTTGTATAATTGACATGATGCGGGAATATCCTTCTTTTTCAAGAACCTGTACTGCAACAACATTTATAGATTTCTTCAATGCTTCCCGTACGATTACCTTCCCAAGATATACGCCATCATAATTTTTAGGGGAATATCCACCTTTAAATGTCATGGGTATATCATCAAACACTGTTGAGGGTGTTATAACCTTGTCCTGAATGGCTGCAGCATATACCACTGGCTTGAATGATGATCCCGGCTGTCTTCGTATTTGCTGAACATGGTCCATCTGGTTTTGATATGAGAAGCTATACCCGCCAGCATACGCTATAATTTCTCCCGTAAATGGATTCAGTGAAACAAAAGCTCCTTCGATATTTTTAGCTTTTTCCATTTCAGCTAATGCCCGCTCTGGGTTTTTTATATATTTTGCATTTTTTTCATGATATTCTCGTTGCAATTGGATACCTTTTTTCAACGCGGTCAATGCAATATCCTGTTTTTTGGCATCAAGCGTAGTGTAAACACTTAAACCACCTTTTTTGACAATCTCCTCAGAAAATTTATTAACCAATATTCTTCGTATATATTCATTGAAAAAAGGTGCCCTGTTAATACGATATAAGCTGAATATAAAGCTTCCAATTAATGATGATTCAGCAGTATTATCCTTTGAAAATTGCACATCCCATTGTTTTAAAAAATTTTTATATTGAATTTCAGCCATCTCTTGTTTTAAAAATCCTGCATCAACCATTGATTGTAGAATTCTTTTAGTCTTCCTGAGTGATACATCAAGGTTATTAAGTGGTGAGTATATAAGTGGATTAGAGATAGTAGCCACGATCATTGCACATTCAGTCTCATTGCAATCTATTATGGACTTACCAAAAAACATCTTGGAAGCAGCTTCAACACCATATGCACCATTACCAAAATATATATAATTAAGGTACATCGATAAGATGTCCTGCTTATCATAATGTTTTTCTATTTCCAGTGCACAGAATATTTCATATATTTTACGTTTTATATTTCGCTCCATATCAGTAAACAGCACTTTTGCAAGTTGCTGCGTGATAGTACTGCCCCCTTGTACAACCCGCAGATGAATCAGATTAACAGCAAATGCTCGCAGGATGCCTTTTAAACTTACACCATTATGAATGTAAAAATCTCTGTCTTCACTGGCAATAACTGCTTTGATAAGCCATTTAGGGAAGTATGAATAGGGAACTATCTCCCTTTTTTGTTCAAAAAATTCGCCAATTATTTCATTATTTCGATCATATATTCGTGTAGGAATATCTACAACTTTTGCAGAAATATCTATCTCACTATAATTGTAAGAATACCCCTCCCGTAATTCCTCTGTGCGGTCAATAAGTTGCTTATATTTGAAAAGCTTATCAAGGGCTTTCTGTCTGTCATCAACCCATTCTACATAAACAATAGAAGTATAAAGCAGCATCAGGGCAAGTAGAATAAATGGAATACCAACAAAAGTAAAAAATTTATGTTCTTTAATCCAATCAAATAGATGTACATTCATACTAAAAGCCTTTTGATTTTTATTTACTATTGCTTGAATAATGCTTCCCTGAAAGCTGCCCACAAGCGCCGTCTATATCACTTCCGGCACTTTTCCTTATAGAAATGGGTATATTCATAATTTCAAGCCTTTTTATAAATTTATTTATTTCTTCCTGGGTGGGAATTTCTAAGTTATGTTTGCCCTTGTTCAAAGGTATAAGATTGAGTTTGATCCGATTATATCTAAACATGGTTTTTAAACGCTGTGCATCGTCTTCAGAAATGTTATCCTTCCGCATAATATATTCTATAGTTACCCTGTTTCGTGATGCTGGAAATTTATTTTCCAACAACCGTATAATTGTTTGCATTGGATATTTTTTTTCAACCGGCATATGCCTGGCTCGTTTTGCCATATCTGTATCATTTAATGATATTGCTAAATTATATGGCCTTTTCTCATCTATGAATCGTTCAATACCCTCGTACATACCACATGTTGAAATAGTAATCTTTCTTACAGATATATGAAAACCAAAGGTATAATTCATAATGTCAGCAGCTTTGAGTACATTTTCATAATTAAGGAATGGCTCACCCATTCCCATAAAGACAACATTATTATTTTTTAATCCTGTCAAACGCCTTACCTGATTTACCTGGTCCAAAATTTCTGCAGTTTGTAAATTGCGCTTGAAGCCAATTTTAGCTGTTTCGCAAAAAGCACACCCCATTGGGCACCCTGCCTGACTTGATACACAAATTGTCAATCTTCCTTCATCAGTGCCATCATTACGGATAAAAACAGATTCAATGAAATGCCCATCAAAGGTTTTAAATAAAAACTTTTCGGTACCATCAATAGCTGATTTTTTACGGTCAACTAATTCTAAAGGGGATATTTCATAGTGTTCATCTAAATAGTGACGTAGCTCTTTTGAAAAGTTTGTCATTTCAAAAAAATTATCAATATTGCGCTCATACAGCCAGTTAAATAACTGTTTTACCCTGTAGCTCTTTTCACCAATTGATGCAAATAATGATTCAATTTCTTTGAGGGAATAATTTTTAATAAATTCTTTCATGTGTACAACTGGATAGAATATAATGTTAAGATTTTATATTGACAAGTCAAACATGGGAACATGAAACTTCATTATTCAATGTGGTTGGATTACGAAAACAATAGATTACAACAATATATTTCAATGCAATTATCTGAATTAAGGATATAACCTGCTGAACAGGCTATATCCTTTAAAAATGGGTCTTTTTAAGATTTTTTTTCATCCTTGGCATCATCATCAGAATTCATAGCTTTTTTGAATTCTTTTATTCCTGATCCAATATCTTTTGCAATTTTTGGTATTTTCCCTGCACCAAAAATAATTAAAACTATAAAGAATATTATAAGTAATTCCGGAAGTCCTGGCATACTCATAATAAAAGCCTCCATAATGATATGATTTGCACACTGATAGTATACTACAATTATTTGTCAAATCTTTTAAATTATAAGAACTAATTAATCCTTACATATTATTTTATCAATAATGAACTATCACGTCCTTTTACTTTCGACGGTGGAAGAGTTAAACTCTTTCATATACTGTAGCATTAATTGTAATATACGCTTTTTATAAGGAAATATCTAATTTTATTTTCTTATTTTTTCTTCCACGCTTATACTGCTGAGGTAAAAACCACTCTTTTTGTTTCGTTATCTTCATAAAACTTCGTGTTTTGCATTGCCTTGTCTATCTGTAATTTACTGCGTTTGATAGTTATAATTACTCCAGGGTATGCAATATCGGTAATACTTATTGATGGCTCTTTTTCTAATTTATATTTTTTTTCAATTTCATCCCTTTGATCCAGTAACATCTTCAACTGACGATTGTTATCTGATAATTCTTTTAATAGTAATAAACAATTTTTCTTTTTAACCGGTGGCAAAATATTCAAGAATTCTTTAGGGTTTTCAAACACTCCCTCACCAAAACTATTTTTAATCTTTTTAATAATTTCTTCCACATTGGATTTGTACTTTTCCATTTGTTTGCGTAATTCCGCTAACTCTCGTTCAACAATTAAACTTTTCCCAGCAGTTAACCTGGTAACATTTTGTAATTGCGAACCTGCTACATTAACTATTATTTCGTGACGGGCAGTTGTCTCCCCGCCAATAATCTTACCATGTCTTCCTGTAACGATGACTGCATCATTTGAAAATACTGTGCTGTTGATGATTGAATCCTCTATTTCAATTTTTCCCAGAGCTTCTATATTTGAATTTAATGCAAACTTTGCCTTAACGGAACCCCCTGCAATAATTTTGGATTCACCCTTCCCACCAATTCCTAATTTTACTACAATGTCACCATTTGCAGTTAGCTTAGCATCATCAACATTTTTATCCACATAAATATCACCAGTTGCATTTACAGTAAAACCTGGCAACACTGAACCCATTATTTGAACCGATCCATCAAAATCAATATTTCCTGATTCATAATTTACATCACCCTTAATAATTGCCACCGGCAATACTGACAGTGTTTTCCCTTCAATATCAAGGCAGCCATCTATCTGGGAAACAAATATCAATGGATTTGTATCAGATGGAATAATGTTGGAACCAGGGTAATATCCATCTTTTTGGACAACAGTAGCTGTTACTTTCTCACCATAAATATCAAATCCATCTTCAGGTTTTATTCCAGGAATTTTTTGTAGAACTTCCTGCCCCTTTTTAATCTCAATGATTGCTCCAACTTCTTTAAAATCAATTCTTCCGTCATCTAAGAGCTTGCCAGCTTTTTTTTCTATTTGAATGAGTGGGATATAATAATCATCATAACCATCCATGGGTTCTTTGCCACGTGCAACAAGGATTCTATGCACTTTGGGATTATGCGGATCAATTTCATTAAGCTGTGATTCAATTTCACTTTTATCAATAATGCCTACTATTTTATTTGCTAAAAGCTGCTGCTCAATATCTTTATATGTGGGTAATTTTAAAAATTTAGTTGGAAATACAATATATGAAGCTTTTAGTTTATCTTTTGAAACCTGTAGGGGCAGTTTTAACTGTATCCGGGAAGTTCTCTGGTCATACACAACGAACCCATAGTCACTTGCTCGATAGCAACTGCTTATTGAATCAAAAATAATACCATCTCCAGCTTTAAATGGTTTGAATTTTTCAGATTTATAATATTTATACCCAGAATCTAAATGGTAAACAACATCGGCTGGATCATCAACTTCAATTACACGTGCTACTATTTCATCTCTATATACAAAATTATAAGGCGAGGAAAGAGTATAAAACTTTTTACCAGTTTCATCTGTTTTTTCAACAAACATTGACGAAACATTAGGATCAAAGTAATAAACGGTTAATTTCATGAAGCTTCACCAAAGTATGATTCTATTAATCTTTTGATCCGCATCAATCCCCCTTATATAGTAACTATCGGTTACAAAAATATTATACATCACTATCAAATTAAATACAACTAAAATTTTGAATAATCAGATTTTAAATAATATAAAAGATAAATTTTTTATTTACAGTGAATTATTTATGTTTTGATTATTATCTTTCTAATAATATTTATGGACAAATTATTGTCATTATTGTATATTTTAATAATTTAATATTCTTAAGGGTAATTTTGCATGAAACCAAGGGAAATACATAACAAACTTACTATTGAAGAGATAATCAAGCTTTCAAATGAGCTCAATACCATACAGGACTTAGACATACTTCTTGAAAAATTGCTTTTTGAAGCACGTACATCAGTAAATGCAGATGCTGGGTCAATTTATATAAAAGATAAAGATGAACTTATTTTCAGCCACGTACAGAACGATACCCTTACCAAACGCTTATCTCCTGGTCAGAAACTAATTTATACTACATTTCGTGTTCAAATAAATACCAGTTCCATTGCTGGTTTTGTTGCAGCAACTGGAAATATACTTAATATCCCAGATGTATATAATTTGCCCAATGATGTACCATATAAGTTTAATTCTACATATGATGATATTTCAAATTATAAAACAAACTCCATGCTTACCGTTCCATTGCAAACAGTCAACGGGTCAATTATTGGCGTGTTACAACTCATCAATGCAAAAGACGATAAAGGTAATGTAATACCTTTTACAAAAGATGACGAACCTATAGTAATGCTATTTGCAAATAATGCCAGTCTTGTTTTACAGCGTGCACGGATGACACGTGCAATATTACTCAGGATGATAAGTATGGCTGAATTGCGCGACCCAAAGGAAACCGGTGCCCATGTTAACAGAGTTGCTACATATGCCATTGAACTATATGAGCAATGGGCAAAACGCCATCATATTAATGAGAAAGAGATAGAAACTAACAGGGACATTTTACGAATGGCCGCCATGCTTCATGATGTGGGGAAAGTAGCAATTTCCGATTTAATTTTAAAAAAACCAGCACGATTTACTGATGAAGAATATGAAATAATGAAAAGCCATACCTATTTAGGTGCACGTCTCTTTAAAGATACACAATCACAGTTTGATGAAATAGCAAGTATTGTAGCATTAACACATCACGAAAACTGGGATGGAACCGGTTATCCTGGTTATATTGATTTAGATACCGGAAAGCCTTTAGAGAAAGACAGCAAAGGAAATCCATTGCCCCGCAAGGGGGAAGAAATTCCTATTTATGGCCGTATTGTTGCCCTTGCTGATGTTTATGATGCATTATCATCTAAAAGAGTGTATAAGGAAGCATGGAATGAAAACGATGTACTCAATGAAATAAAGTCTGCCGGCGGCAAGAAATTTGATCCTGAACTTATAGATATTTTCTTTGCATGCCATGATTTTCTTAAATCTATTAGATTACGATACCCTGACAGCGATTAATATTTCAAGGGGTATGTTTTCCATACCCCTCGATAACTAAACTATTTTCTTCTCAATCAATAATTCTGCAATCTGTATTGCATTGAGGGCGGCACCCTTGCGTATATTATCCGACACTACCCACATATTTATGCCATTGGGAATGGACTCATCTTCACGTATTCTTCCAACAAACACATCATCCTTTCCAGCAGCATTTATTGCCATTGGATATTCATTCTTTGAAGGATCATCAACTACTGTAACACCTTTTGCTGTACGTAGCAGTTCACGTACTTCCTGGGGTGTTATTTTCTTCTGGGTTTCAATATTTACTGATTCAGAGTGCCCGTAAAATACTGGAACTCTTACTGTAGTGGCTGTTACCTGTATTGAGCTATCGCCCATAATTTTTTTGGTTTCATTAACCATTTTCATTTCTTCTTTTGTGTAGCCATTTTCAAGGAATACATCAATGTGTGGCAACACATTAAATGCTATCTGATGAGGATACACTTTGCGCTGAGAAATGGATTTGCCATTCATGATATCATTAACCTGAATCTGCAATTCCTCAATTGCCTTAAGGCCTGTTCCTGAAACTGCCTGGTAGGTGCTAACAACTATACGCTTTATTTTTGCCACATCATGAATTGGTTTAAGCGCTACAACCATCTGAATGGTTGAACAATTGGGATTGGCAATAATACCATTGTGCCAATCAACATCATTAGGGTTAACTTCGGGCACAACAAGCGGAACATCCTTGTCCATTCGCCAGGCTGAACTGTTATCAATAACAATACATCCAGAGTCAGCCGCTTTGCGAGCCACCTCACGGCTTATGGAAGCACCCGCCGAAAAAAGCCCGATATCAAAGCCTTTAAACGCATCATCTGTTACCGGTTCAACTGTAACTTTTCTGTCACCAAACTCTATAGTTTGCCCAACCGTAGATTTACCTAAAAAACGAATATTATTTATTGGAAAATTACGTTGCAATAAAATTTTACGAAATTCAATACCAACCGCACCTGTTGCACCTAAAATAACCACGTTGTATTTTTTCATACTGATCCCCCGAATCATTTAATAATGTGTATTTTTCTTATATATCACTTTTTTTTGTCAATAATAACTTTTTTATTAAAATTTTTTTTACATTGAGTTAAAAATAGTATGTTTCGATATTGACAAATACCATAATAATACAGATAACATAATATCTAAATGTTACATTACTTATTTGGGCGATAGTTACTGATAAAATAATGTTTTGGTTATAAAAGTTATCGTTTACATTATATCAATATAATAAAAGATTAAAAAGCATACAGTCTGACAGCTAAAAGCGTTGAAATTATATACTTCATTATTTTTCTGTTGGAGGAACATATTATGAAAAAAGCATTAATTGTTGGTGCCACCGGATTTGGCGGTTTGGGCTTAATTGAGATTCTGTTGCGGCATAAAGGTTTTCAGATAACTCAGTTAGTAGCCCGTAAGGATGTTGGCAAAAAAATATCAGAAGTATTCACTCACCTTGAAGGATATTTTGATATGCCTGTACAGTCTCCAGATGATATAAACTATGATGATATAGATATTGCATTTTTCTCAACACCTGACAAAGCAGGTATGCAGATGATTAATACATTTTTTAAAAAGAACATACCGGTTATTGACTTCAGTGGTGATTTCAGATTTACAACCGTTGATGATTACACAATGTATGCAAAAAATAAAGGCATGAATACTGAACATGCATCCCCGGATGTACTTGAACATGCTGTATATGGATTACCTGAAAAATATGCAGAAAAAATTAAAAAGGCAAAAATTGTTGGTAATCCTGGCTGTTTTGCTATAGCAATGATCTTGGGGTTATTACCTGCAGTTGAAGAAGGAATCATTGATTCAGATACAATCATCTGTGATGGCAAAACAGGGGTTTCGGGTGCAGGCAAAAATCCAGGCGAAGCTAATTTTTATCCTCAGCGCTATGAAGATGTCAATACGTATCGTGAAGGACATCATCAGCATGTTGTGGAAGTAGAAAATATTGTAAATGCACATAGCAAAAAGAAGCACAAAATTTTATTTATCCCGCAAATCGTCCCCCTCAACAGAGGCATTCTTGTTACTATATATGCAGATGTAAAATCAACAATAACCAATGATTCTCTTTTTGAATTATATAAAAACTACTATGCTAATAAACCGTTTATTCATATAACACACCGTTCCTGCCACACCACAGATGTTCGTGGTACCAACCGCTGTCAGATACGCCCTTCAATTGACTCAAGGACAGGCAAGCTTTTTATAACATCTGTTATTGATAACCTAATAAAAGGCCAATCGGGCAACGCTGTTCAAAATGCTAATTTGATCTTGGGATTTGATGAAACTGAAGGGCTTATGGTTCCTGCTTTTTATCCATAATTATTTTTCATTAGCGGGAACCATTGGTACAAACCGTACGTAGGTTATAACTTTTTGTGAATAATGATTTCCATTACGGACAATTTTGACCAATTCCTGATGGTAGTCACCAACAGGTGCAACTAAAATACCACCATCTTCCTTAAGTTGATTCAGCAATGCATCAGGAATTGTTGGAGGGGCTGCTGTGAGCATTATGACATCAAAAGGAGCATGTTCAGGCCAGCCTTTATAACCATCACCAATTTTAACAGTAACATTTTTATAGCCTAAAGATTTCAATCGCAGTGCAGCATGCTTGCCAAGTGGTTCAACTATTTCAATGGTATAGACTTCCTTTGCAAGCAACGACAAAATTGCCGCCTGATATCCTGATCCCGTCCCAATTTCAAGTACTTTTTCACTTCCATCAAGTTCACATAATTCAGTCATCAGTGCAACTATATATGGCTGAGATATAGTCTGGCCATAACCAATAGGCAATGGATGGTCTTCATACGCTTGAGAAATACTGATTTCAGGTACAAATTTGTGCCGTTCAACCTGCAGCATTGCATTTAATACACGAGGGTCTCTTATTCCACGGGCTTCAATCTGTTTTTTTACCATTAATTCACGAAGCTGCTGCAATGATTCCCCCTTTACATCATTAAACGTGGCATTGAATAAGGATACAAGAGCTATTGCTACTGCAATCAGTATAAAAATAACGGTTGTAATTTGCCAATTCATTTTTAAACAATCTATAAAAGTAACTATCGCTTTTGGTAATAAATATAAAATTTTTTATTTATCTTGACAAGTTTTTTATAATAATTATTGATTTCTTTTTCAATCGTGTATTGAATATTTTGGTTTACATTTTATTACATTTGTTAATATAGTAAAGCGATAGTTACTGGCAACAGGTACATGAATATGTCCAAATCAATAGAAGGAGTTATTGCTTCACCAGGGATAGTTATAGGAAAAGCCTATATTTATAGAGGCGATAATATCATTATTCCCAAATACACCATAACAGAAGACCTGGTTGAAAAAGAAATACAACGATATGACGAATCCCTTGCAAAAACCAAAGAAGAAATTAAAGCAATACAATCCCAGATTGCTACCAGTTTATCCAATGATATGGCTGATATTTTCAAAAGCCATTTAATGGTTCTTGAAGACCCATATCTGGATCAAAAAGTACGTGAAACCATCAGTAAAGAAAAACGCAATGCTGAATGGGTTTTGAATGATATCACATTACAACTGATTCAGAGTTTAAATTCAATTGAAGATGAATATTTACGTGAACGGATTATAGATATATCAGATATCAATAAGCGGCTTATTAATAATTTACAAAAAACACACGATGAATCACTGGCCGACTTAAAAGAAGAAGTTATTGTAGTGGCAACTGACCTGACGCCATCCGATACGGCAATGATGAATAAAAAATATGTATTGGGCTTTATAACCGATCGTGGCGGCAGGACTTCACATACAGCAATTATGGCACGTGCACTGGAAATTCCTGCCATAGTTGGTACACAGGTTGGAACTTCTCTTATTAAACATGGCGATAGTATCATTTTGGACGCAATACACGGTAAAATAATTGTTAATCCATCCAAAGATGAAATTAATGAATATGAAAAATACCGCGAAGATTTAAAACAGCTTGAAAATGAACTATCGGCCATAATTGAACTCCCTTCCCATACAATTGATAATGAAACAATATATATTTTTGGCAATATTGAAATTCCCGACGAAATGAATATTATACGGGACCATGGCGCACAGGGCATAGGGCTTTTCAGGTCAGAATTCCTGTTTCTAGATAAGTCTTTGCCTGATGAGGAAAAACAGTTTGAAGAATATAAAAAGGTAGTTGAATTCTTTAACCCTCACCCTGTTACCATTCGTACTCTTGATATAGGTGGTGACAAGATTTATGCCTTTACCAAGCAATATAAAGAGCGAAACCCATTCTTAGGATGCAGAGCCATACGATTTAGCCTTGAAAATGAATTTTTATTCAGGCCACAGCTCAGGGCCATATTACGAGCTTCTGCTTATGGCAATGTTAAATTGATGTTTCCCATGATATCGTCTGTTGAAGAACTTCTTAAAGCAAAATCAATTTTATATGAAGAAATGGAAAATCTTCAAAAATTGGGAATCCCTTTTAATCAAAATTTACCTATCGGCATAATGATTGAGGTTCCTTCAGCAGCTATAAATGTTGATATATTCTGTAAATATTGTGATTTCTTTTCTGTTGGTACAAATGACCTTGTTCAATACACATTAGCTGTTGACCGTATCAGTGAAAAGATAGCATATCTTTATAATCCTATGAATCTAGCAGTGATTAGACTTTTAAAATTAATTGCAGATGTCTCAAATCAGAATAATATTTCGCTTTCAATATGCGGGGAAATGGCAGGTGAACCCAAATATACAATGCTTTTACTTGGTTTAGGGTACCGGCAATTGTCTATGAGTTCAGCGTTCATGTATCAGATTAAACGTATTATACGGTCTGTTACCATTGAGGAATGTAGGGATATGGTTAATAATCTTATGCAACTTGATAACACCTATGATATTGAAAATGCAATGATGGAAATATTAAACAAAAAGTTCCCCAATATGTTTTTTAAATAATTATCTTACCATGAAATTATATCACGACTTAGCTGAATATTATTTTACTATTGAGAAGTGCCATAGGGATATTAATGACGATATAAATCTGATTAAGGAACTAACTTCAAACATACAAAATCCTGTTTTACTTGATTTAGGCTGTGGTACAGGAGAACACCTCAATGAACTATATAAAAATGGGTTTACGTGTACTGGTATAGATAACAGCAAAAATATGCTAACACATGCAAAACTGCGATTTCCAAATGCTGCTAACTATATTCTTTCAGATATCACAAACTTTGAATTTTTTGAGGATTTTGATTTAGTCATTTCATTATTTGGATCATTTGATTATATAATACATGATGAAGACGTTGATAAGGTTTTGTGGAATACATGGAGAGCTCTGAAAAATAAAGGTTTTGGGCTTTTTGAAATATGGAATGCAATTCCCGTAAGAGAAATAAAGGAAAAGCCATTGACGACGGTATCGACTGTTAAATACAAAAATCTGATAATTGAACGTCAACGTGGTTTTACTCTTATACCTGATAATAATAAAACAATTGCTGAAGTGAACTATATTTATACCATTTCAGATGGTACTTCAACCCAACATTTAAAAGATAAACATATCATGCGTGCATTTTTTAAAGAAGAGATTGAGGAATTTTTACATAATAATGGTTTAAAAATTGTTAGTGTTTATGCAAATTCTAAAAAAGAACCATTTATAAAAACATCAAATAAGCTTTTGATACATTTTGAAAAGAAATAATAAAAAAATTAACCATGGCCGTGTCACAGCCATGGTTAATTACCTTTAAAGAATAATTACAACATTTTCTATGTATAATTGTGTTTGGTCAATAATTCATTACTCATATCTGAAATTACTGATTCTCGAACAGTATCTTTCCATTGTTCATTGAGTTTTTCGGTTTTTTGCCTGTCCTTAAAGAATTTTTCAGGCTCTTCCAATGATAAAAATAATACTTCTTCCATAGTGGTAACAGGATGGAATATAAGTTGCTTGCGCACATATTCAGGTATCTTTTCCAAATCTTTTTCATTATCTTTTGGAATAATTATATGTTTAATCTGAGCTCTGTGAGCTGCTAAAACTTTTTCTTTCAATCCACCTATTGGCAATATCTTGCCACGTAAGGTAATCTCTCCCGTCATCGCAACATCGCAACGAACCGGTATTTGGCTGAGCAACGAAGCTATAACCACACCCATGGTAATACCTGCTGATGGGCCATCTTTAGGTATTGCACCCTCTGGTACATGCAAATGTATATCATGCTTACGTAACACATCATCAGGTATGTTAAAGTATTGAGCATTTGCGCGAACATATGTAAATGCTGCATGTGCTGATTCCTGCATTACCTCACCTAACTGGCCTGTTAATATAAGCTGACCCTTGCCTTTTATAAGTGAAGCTTCAACCTGTAAAACATCTCCACCAACTTCAGTCCATGCAAGCCCATTTGCAAGGCCTATCTCACTATTTTGTTCTTTTTCACCATATTTAAATTTAATTGGGCCTAAATATTCATGGAGTATATCAACAGTTATCTCACGAATATGAGTTGCACCATATTTTACAACTTCACGTGCAACCTTACGGCAAACTTTTGCTATGACACGCTCCAAACTCCTTACACCGGCCTCACGTGTATAATGCCGTATTGTGTATAGCATCATATCTTCACTATACTTTACGTTAGATTCTTTTAAACCATTTTCTTTAATCTGTTTTGGAAGCAGGAACTGCAAACCAATATTCAACTTTTCAGGTTCAGTATAACTATTTATTTCTATTATCTCCATTCTGTCCTGTAATGGTGCAGGTATCCTGTGCTGTACATTGGCAGTTGTTATAAAAAGCACATCCGAAAGATCATACGGCACTTCTAGATAGTGATCTACGAATGTATTATTCTGCTCAGGATCAAGAACTTCAAGCAAAGCAGACGAAGGGTCACCCCTGAAATCCATTGACATTTTATCAACTTCATCAAGCAAAAATACAGGATTAACAACGCCAGCTTTTTTCATCTGCTGAATAATCCTTCCCGGCAAAGCACCAACATATGTTCGTCGGTGGCCACGGATTTCGGCTTCATCCCTAACGCCACCTAACGACATTCGCACAAATTTTCTGCCCAATGCTCTTGCAACCGAGCGCCCTAAAGAGGTTTTTCCAACACCAGGAGGGCCAACAAAACATAAGATAGGACCTTTTAATTTATTTGACAGATGTCGCACTGCTATATATTCAATAATCCTTTCTTTAACTTCTTCCAATCCATAATGATCCTCATTCAGAACCTGCATTGCATGATCAATGTCACGATTGTCACGAGTCCGCTTATACCAGGGAACATCACGCAGCCATTCAATATACGTACGTACAACAGCAGATTCAGCCGATAATGGAGGCATTTTTTCTAAGCGCTTCAATTCCTTTAAGGCCTTATCTTTAGCTTCTTTTGACATTTTAGCTTCTTCAATTGATTTGCGCAATTCTTCAACTTCATCAGCTAAATCATCACCCTGCCCTAATTCCTTCTTTATTACTTTAATCTGTTCATTGAGATAGTATTCTTTCTGAGTTTTCTCCATCTGTTTTCTGACTTTGCCCTGTATCTTTTTTTCAATATACATTATCTCAATTTCGCCATTAATCAGTTCAATAAGTTTTTCAATTCTTTCTACAGGATTACCCAATTCCAGTATTGCCTGTTTAAATTCAACACGCATTGTAATATATGAAGCGATAACATCAGCTAAATGAGAAATATCCTCAATCTGCATCACTGTTGTCAGTGCTTCCTGAGGAACTTTTTTATTTAATTTAATATACTTTTCAAAGGTATCAATTAAATTGCGTTTTAATGCTTCTACTTTTGAATCAGTTTCATACGGGCGCTCAATGTCCTTAATACCAACAGTAATTCCATCATCAGTTGACTCAAAATGTGAGATATACACACGTGAAACACCTTCAACAAGCACCTTAACGGTACCATCAGGTAATTTCAAAAGCTGAAGAATCTCGGAAAGTGTTCCAACATCATGAATATCTTCTTTTTTGGGGTTTGCTATCTGAGAATCAATCTGAGCAGCAAGGACTAAAAGGCGGTCACTCTTCATTGCCGAATCTAACGCTTTAATTGAAATATCCCTGCCAACAAATAATGGTATTACCATATGAGGGAATATTACCATATCACGCAATGGCAGCAAAGGATATCGTTTAAAATAATCTATATCTTTTTTCATAGTTTCTCCTGGATTGTTTGTGTAGTGTTCCAATAAATAAAATACTGAAAATAATGCAATCCGGACATATGCTTATGCACTTTTTTCTGCCGATTTTTGAATAATTTCAGGGGGTTTTCTGTGCAGCACAACATCTTCGTTAATAACGACTTTGGCGATAGTTTTCTTTGAAGGTATCTCATACATAAGATCCAGCATTATCTCTTCTAGAACTGACCGCAATCCACGTGCACCTGTCTCGCGTTCAATTGCAATCTGTGCTATTGCATCAATTGCCGAATCAGTAAATTCAAGTTCAACATTTTCAAAAGCGAATATTTTCTGATATTGCTTTGTTAATGCATTGCGTGGTTTTGTTAAAATTTCCCTTAAGGCTTGCTTGTCAAGCTCATGTAATACCGCATGGACATGTAATCTGCCCACAAACTCTGGTATTAAACCATACCGTATAAGATCCTCAGGGATCATTTTTTCCAATATATTGATTTTTCCAATATCTTTCACCGACTTAACTTCAGCGCCAAATCCCATTGTTTTATTGCCAATACGCGAATGAACAATTTTATCCAGCCCAACAAACGCGCCACCGCAAATAAACAAAATGTTCTTGGTGTCGATAGATATAAATTCCTGATGAGGATGTTTTCTCCCACCCTGTGGCGGAACATTGGCAATTGTCCCTTCAACAATCTTTAATAATGCTTGCTGAACGCCTTCACCAGATACATCACGCGTAATTGACGGGTTTTCAGATTTGCGAGAAATTTTATCAATTTCATCAATATAGATTATTCCAATCTCTGCTCTTTTAACATCGCCATCTGCATTTTGAATCAGTCTAAGTAATATATTTTCAACATCCTCGCCAACATACCCTGCTTCAGTCAACGATGTTGCATCTGCTATCGCAAATGGTACTTTTAGAATTTTTGCCAATGTTTGAGCAAGTAACGTCTTACCACTGCCTGTTGGGCCAATTAATAAAATATTGCTTTTATCTAATTCAACATCACCTTTTCTGAGATTGAAGTTGCTGGTAATTCGTTTGTAATGGTTATAGACTGCAACCGAAAGGACTTTCTTTGCATACTCCTGGCCAATGACATATTCATCAAGAATAGCTTTAATCTCATGAGGTTTTGGCAAATTGCTGGTTAAAAGGTCACCGCCTTCTAATGCCCAGTCTTCTTCCAGTATCTCATTGCATAATTCTATGCATTCGTCACATATATATACATTGGGACCGGCAACTAATTTCCTTACCAAATCCTGGCTTTTCCCACAAAATGAACAATAATGGGTTATTTCCGGCTTGCCATTATCTTTTTTCTTGTTTGACATATATCCTCTTATTGTAATTATTTCTTATATATTACTTATCTACTATCTTTTTGTATAACTTTATCAATTAATCCATATTCTACAGCTTCCTGTGCATCCATAAAATAATCCCTATCTACATCTTTTTCAATTTTTTCTAACGGCTGTTTGGTATGAATAGCGTAAATTTCATTCAATTTTGACTTAATTTTCAGGATTTCCTTAGCGTGAATAGCAATATCAGAAGCCTGTCCCTGAAAACCACCCATTGGCTGATGAATCATAATACGCGAATTTGGCAGTGCAGAACGTTTTCCCGGTGCACCGGCAGCTAAAAGCAGTGAAGCCATTGAAGCTGCCTGTCCTAAGCATATAGTTGCAACATCAGGCTTAACATATTGCATGGTATCATAGATAGCCAACCCAGAGGTTACAATTCCTCCTGGCGAGTTGATATACACATAAATATCCTTATCTGGATCTTCAGCTTCCAGAAACAATAACTGAGCTATAACTAAGCTTGCCACATGGTCATCAATTGCATCACCAATAAAAATAATACGGTCTTTCAATAAACGGGAGTAAATATCATACGCCCGCTCACCACGTGCAGTTTGTTCTACAACAATTGGTACAAGATAGCTCATGAAATTACCTCAACAAATTTATAAATTTCTAAATAATCTTAAATACAGTGTAGCAACTGTTCACGCAACTTCTATAATTTATCATGAAAAGCTCATTTACTTCTTTTGGTTAATATATTCCTGAAAAGTTACAGGCTTTAATATCTTAATATCAGCATTCTGATAGATAAAATCATATGCCGTATCCAGTATTAAATCCCCTTCAATTTCTTCCCTGTTCCCTTTTTCTTCAATAACTTTTACAACTTCTTCTTCTGCAACTCCATTTCGTTCGGCAATTGATTTAACGAATTTCTGAAATTGTTCTTCAGAAACTTTTAGCTGTTCAAGTTCTGCAATCTTTGTTAATACCAGTGCATTTTTTATGTTACGCTGTGCTTCATCCATAATAGATTTTGATAGTTCTTCAGGATTAATCCCAAATATTGAAGCAAATTCATTAATATCCTTCCCAACATTGCCAAAACGTGATTGCAATCGCCTGAAAATAGCATACATCTCTTTTTGTACCAAAGATTGCGGTATGTCAAATGTGCTATTTTCTACAATCTTAGCCAGTATATCATTCTTTGCCTGATTCAGTGTCTGCTCTTTTGCATACGTTTCCAGGTTTTCTCTAATGCGGGTCTTCAATTCTTCAAGGGAAGTGTATTCTCCCACACTTTTTGCAAATTCATCATTTAGCTCAGGTAACTGTCGCACAAAAATTTCTTCAACCTTTACTAAATACGTTACCTTTTGCCCTTTTAGGTCTTCCACCTCATAATCTTTGGGGTATTTGACTTTAATTTCTTTTTCTTCCCCTTTTTTCATTCCAATAATATCATCATCAATAGCCCAGGATTCTTTGCTCTTGCCAACAACAAGGTTATGCGAGGTAAAGGCAGTTGCATCTATCTCTTCAGGCGATTTGTCATCAATGCGCTTCATCTTAACTGTAACCTGATCGCCTTTATTTACTTTTGCATCCTCACCTTCTTTCTTAGTTACTGTTGCCATCCGTTCGCGCATTGATTCAATTTCAGCATCAACATCTTCATCGGTTACTTTTACTGACTTTTGCTCAATATGAATGCCTTTATAATTGCCAAGCTCAATAGTTGGCATTACATCAAATTCTACTACAAATGAAAAAGGCTTGCCTTTTTCCAGATCTTTAAAATCAAACACAGGCTGACTTACAGGCGTATATCCTTTTTGCTCAATAGCTTCAATATACGCAGACCGCACAATATTTTCAGCAGCTTCTCCAGTCACAAACTCAGCATATTTTTTTTCAACTAAATCAAGCGGTGCTTTCCCAATTCTGAAGCCTTTAATTTTAGCCTTTTTTTGAACATTTTTTAAAACCTTTTCATATTCAGCATCAACACGGTCATTTGGTATTTCAATATCAAGCCGTATGCGTGCATTTTCAAGTTTTGACTCTTTAATTTCCAAGGTCTTTTCTCCTATTTATAATAATTAATATTTAGAATTCCCAATCATTATAAAAATCAGCTTAATAAAGATGGGTGGTTATTTCAAAAATTTTACATCGTTACTATGAATCGTACATGCTTAAAAAGCTATATATCATAAAAAAATATAGCACATTTTGTCTTTAAGTGTGAATAAAAGTATTGATTTTTAGTATATTTGAATGTATGCTGTATAGCGTCAAATACTTTTTTTGTGCGATAGTTACCAATGTCATTGCTTAAATAATATTTTATATGTACATTATACCAGTAGCACTATATTATTCATATAATTAAAAAACTCGATATCATGGATACAACATACTATACACAACACTACATAGTTCCCATAGACCATGATGCCATAGATTGGGAAACTGAATTTTCAGATGATGAAAAAAAGATATTACGCGGAATTAATAAGAGGGTTGCTAACGGATTAAGTCTAAATGACATTCTTGATTTTATATTTTATGAGTCATCAAAAATAATACCCTTAGACAGACTTGATGTAGCATTTTTAGAGGATGATAATAGCAGATTAGTTTTATATTATGTTAAAACATCGTATTCCCCTTTACATCTCATCAAGGGATATTCCTCGGACATTCAAGGTGGTTCTATACAATCTGTGTTAGATACAGGGTACCCCAGTATTATTAATAATCTTGAAGAACATTTTGCACAAAATCCCAAAAGCGAATCAGCAACATTTCTACTCAAAGAAGGCATTAAATCGTCCATTGCTTCTCCACTAAAGGTTAACTCAAGAAATATAGGCATTATTATGATGCGCAGCAAAAATGTTAAAGCATACTCCATGCATCATATAAAACTGCTTCTGGCTTTCAGAGAACGGCTGGCACAAGCAGTAGAAAAAACGTACCAAATTGAAAAGCTCACAGAGACTATTAATGCATACATGGAAATGCTAGGTTTTATCACTCATGAATTAAAAAACCCCTTGGCATCAATTATTACATTAGGAAGAACTATTGCTTCGGGATATTTTGGTGAAATAAGTGATAAAAACAAGGAAATGGTAAATAGAATTGTAAAAAAGACTGAATATTTACATAATATTGCTCTTGAATATCTTAACTTAGCGCGCTTTGAGTCAGGAGTATTTAATATAAAACACAAGGAAGTTTTTTTCATAGAAGAAGTTGTTACACCATCAATTGAATTTGTTGAAACCAATATGAATGAAAAAAATATGAAGATTATAATAAATAACAATATTCATGATTTAAAAGTAGTATGCGATCCAGAATTATTGAAAATTGTCATGAATAATTTATTAAGCAATGCTGTTAAGTACGGCTACATTAATACAAAAATCATGTTAACAATAGATGCGGATGAAAATATTTTACATGTTTCAGTATGGAATGAAGGCCCGGGATTTCCTGAAAATGAAAAAATCAAATTATTTAGAAAATTTTCACGAATTAATACACCAGAACTTATGGAGCAAAGTGGGCACGGTGTAGGTTTATATGTAACATGGAAGATCATCCAACTTCATTCAGGTCATATCTGGGCAAAATCAGAACAAGGTAAATGGGCTGAATTTATTTTTGAAATACCACTCAGAATGGATCAATGCCTAATACAACCTTCACGCTCATTTCAAAATGATATTAACACGTAACAGGATAAAATTATTAAATGTTACCCTGAATTTGATTCAAAATCTTTTAAAGCTAAAATAAGTAAAAAACAAATTACGTTTAAAATATTAGTTTGGGGTAAGATAAATAAGTTCTGTTTTGCAGTTAGTAATGAAAATAACTAAAAAAAATAGGCTACTTGTATTTAAGCAGCCTATCTTATGATGAGCGGGAAACGGGATTTGAACCCGCGACCTCAACCTTGGCAAGGTTGCACTCTACCGCTGAGTTATTCCCGCTTATTGCGAGCGAAGGGACTTGAACCCCCACACCCTAAGGTACTAGATCCTAAGTCTAGCGCGTCTACCAGTTCCGCCACGCTCGCATACTAAAATACAATATCAAAAAATCAAGCAATTTTTTCAAGCTAAATTTAAACTGCGCAGCGGAAATTGGGTTGCCCGAGACTCGAACTCGGAACCATCTGATTAAGAGTCAGGTGCTCTACCAGTTGAGCTAGCAACCCTCACTTAAATGCTTGAACCTGACTTTGAGTAATCAACAAATAATTTAAAAGAAAGATTTTTTCAATATTAAATTACGGTATTACGTGTCAAGTTTTTTTTAAAAAAAGCTATTTTAAAATAATTTTGTGAATGATTATAATAAATAGCTCGTCTGCTATATTTTCAAAAAAAAAATTCAATTTAATAGCTAATTGCAGCAATAATTTGCTTTAAATCTTCAAAACGATACGGTTTGGGTAATATACCATTAAATCCATAATCTTGGTAATTTGACATAACTGGATCATTTGAATATCCACTGGAAACTATTACTTTAAAATCATTATCGATTTTACGAATCTGAGTTATGGTATCTTTACCACCTTTTTTGCCTGGTATAGTTAAATCCATGATAGCAAAGGAATAATTCTGTCCGTATTCTTTTGATAGTAAGTATTTATTAAACGCTTCATCGCCGTCACTAGCAATATCAACTTCATAACCTAATTCTTCAAGCATAGCCCGCAATATAAACTGAATATTTTCATCATCCTCAAGCACCAGCACTTTACCTTTCCCAATAACAGAGATTTTATTGCTTTCGTCAGTTATTCTCTCAATGTGTTTTTCCGTTGCCTTAAGATATATATCAAATCGTGTACCAGCACCTGGCTTTGAATCAACAAATATATAACCACCATGTTGTTTGATAATTGAATGTACAACTGTTAACCCTAATCCCGATCCATCAGGTTTGGTTGTAAAATATGGATCAAATATTTTCTCAATATGATCACTCTGTATTCCAGGACCATTATCTTGAATTGTTATTTTTATATATCTATCGCTTCCAATAACTGAATGAACTGGATCATTATCATCAATATTTTTAGCAGTTATATGCAACACTCCATGATCTGCCATCGCTTCATGGGCATTAATAACTAAATTCTGGATAACCTGTGCTATCTGCCCTTCATCTACCTCAGCATGATACAGTGAATCATCAATATCAAAATGGCATTGAATACCTGAACCACGTAAAATAAATGTTGCTGTGTCTTTTAAAATAGCAGTAAGTGAAGTTACTTTTTTTACAGGCGCTCCACCCTTTGCAAACGTAAGCAATTGTCGTGTAAGCTCTTTAGCTCTGAATGATGCATTTTCAGCTTCTTCAATATTTGTGTAAAACTCGGAATAAGGATTTATCTTATTTTTTATAATTGAAAGATTTCCAACAATTGATGTTAATATATTATTGAAATCGTGTGCAATACCTGCAGCCAACAACCCTACAGATTCTAATTTTGAAGTTCGTGTAATATGCTCTTCAATAAGCTTTTTCTGTGTTATATCACGCAAAATTACAACTGCACCGTTTAATTTGCCTGTAGCATCCTTCAATGGCAATATGTGCAATTCAATATCATACTGCTGCGTATTAATGTGCAATACACATTCACGATTTATTGACTCATATTTTAATATATTCAGTATATCATGAAAATTAAAATCAAACTCAGGTTTACAATCAAGATCTATACAATCTATCACCTGCTTTGCTATTAACGATTCGTAGTCTTTACCTAACAATTTGCAGGTTGCATTATTAACAAGAACTATCGCCCCATGAATATCCGTTACTATGACTGCATCATTAATCGATTCAAGAATAAGGTTTAAACGCTCCTTTTCCTCAAAAAGTTGTATATTCTTGAATTTCAGCTCATCCTGAACCCTTGTCAAATCCTTATTAATTTTTTGAAGTTCCCTGTATTGTTCAAATATTATCTGCGAACTTCTTTTAATCTGTGTTACATCAACTATTGAACTTATGACAAGCTTTTGGCCAGACGAAATAAAAACGTCTGAATTAATTATACAATCTTTTAAAAGGCCTGTTTTTGTTCTGAAAGTAACATTGAAATCTTTGACCTTTTTATTTTCTCTAAGTTCATTAATGTATTTTGTTAATTCCTCTTCATCAGCAAAAACATTTAAATCAAATATTGATCTGCCAATAGATTCCTGTGGTGTATAATTAAAAATGCGGCATGCAGCTTCATTGACTTCGCGATATACACCGTCGTCAAAAGTATTAATGGTCATGGGGATAGGTGTTGAATGGAACGCTTTATAAAATTTTTCTTCGGAATTTTTTAAATCAAATTCTATCTTTTTAAGATACGAAATATCAGATGCAGAACCCAGAATTGCTATGCGGCCATTATATTGAATTGTTGTAACAATAAAGTCTATCCATTTGATGGTATTGTTTTTTGTAATAATCCTTGCTTCGTATCTGTTAATAACATCATCACCTTTTTGACGGGCTTTAGCTCTCTCTTTAGCAATATCAACATCATCAGGATGAACAAATACCCAGAAAGGCTTGCCAATTATCTCATCTTCTGAATATTCTAGCACCGTTGCAGTTGCAGGATTTATCCATACTAGTATATTATCCTGTATAATAAATATGGCTGTACCAACTGAATTTGCTAATGCTTTGAATTTAGCTTCGCTTTCTTGTAACTGTACCTGGGCCATCTTCTTTTCGTGAACATCTACACCAACGCCATATAGGCCAATAAAATTACCTTGTTCATCAAAATGCGCTTCAGATATAGTTAATATATATCGATATGAACCATCTTTTGTTTTAAGCCTATATTCTAACGGCTCAAGAATTCTTTTTTTAACACGCTCGTAGCTTTCCATCACTATTGGCAAATCTTCAGGATAAATCAAATCGACAAATGATTTTCCTGTTATTTCGGAAGCTGAAAAACCAATAACATTTTCTATATTGGAACTCACATATCGGATGATGGTATCTTTATCAACCTGATACACAACATCGTGCAATCCGCTGATTTTTTCTTTTTCAAATGCGGATTGTGCAAAAATTGTTTTTACAATGAATCTCTCTAAGAGAATGCCAACCTGGTTGCTAATAGCTTCTAAAAGCTGGAATATAGTTTCAGGAATTATAGCAGTTGAATGTGAACCAATATTAATAGTCCCTATAACTGAATTTTTAATCTTTATTGGCACAGTTACAATAGCCTTTATTCCTTCCTGCTTTCTGAAATCATTATCTGCCAAATCCATAGTTGAATAATCAATAAATTGCGGTGTGCCATGCATAACTATCTGATAATTCCAGCTATCGTAAGAATACCGAGATGCTTTTTCAATAAATGATGTGGTCACCCCTTTTGCAAAAGCAAGTTTTAGTTGCTGTGTAAGGGAATCAATTATATATATTCCCCCACAATCCATTCCTGTAACCTTGATAAGAGTATCTAAGATGTAATCAAAAACATCTACAAAATGATCAGCATCATTTAGATATGGTACAGCATATAGATCTTCATAAATTTTTCTGATTATATCTGGAAATTTTTTATTTAATCTAGCTACAATTACAACTGCTTCACAATCATTACATGTTGTCTTGTGGAGTGAAAATGTATATGGATATTGTACATCAGGAGATTGTATGATGGATTTATTATTTTGGTGCGATAGTTCCGTAAAACTTTGCTGTATTGTCTCTTTTATGAGTGAATATGGGAATATCTCTGCAATGCATTTATTAATAGAAGATGTATTATTAGAGTGGAGTATAGTTAAGGAACTATCGACAATAACATAATCACAATCAGCAAATTGCAAAATATCAGTAACAAGCAATGATTCCATGCGTTATTTTACAATTTCTTCAGTTTCAAATTTTCGGTTTGCAAAATTTTGTTCAAAGAGGGAAATCCAAAGCTCAACTTTTTCCTTTCCGTAGCATTCTTTCCATGCTTCAACTATTTTTTCAACTGGAACATCATAAAAGCTACCATGATATTCCACATATTCCATGTATTGATGATTTTCAGAATTGTACTCTGGAAAAATTGCATCATCAACACCATTAAAATCAATTGGTGATACTTTATGCAAGGCACATAATTCTTTATTAAAGGCAGGTGTTGCTTTTACCCATTTTTGATTTAAATAAAATTCCGTAAAGCCATGATACACAAAAACGTTAGATCCTAATGTTTCTAATAGCTGTTTTGTGGCTATATGATTTTTCACTGTTGCAAATCCAATTCTTGTAGGGATGTTGCAGGCACGGCCTAAAGCGCACAATAAAGATGCCTTTGATACACAGTATCCACGCTTTCTTTGCAACACAAAGCTTCCTGTGTAATGCTCGGGTCTATAAAATGGCGAATATGGATCATAATAAATATTATCCCTTACTGCATAAAAAAGCTTAATGGCTTTTGTAATATCATCTTCAAGTGGATTAACAATGGAATGTGCATATTCCACAACAGCAGGATTATCGCTATCTATACATCTGCTTGGCTGTAGATATAGATTCAAATCCCCGTCACTATACATATCAATCATTCCATTATATCTTGTATGATAAAAATAATATACTACTAATACAAATTTCATCTATAATAAATTACAAAATGAAACAATTTGTTTTGTCAATGTAATTAAATCTGTTTTATTGAAATTACAGAGAATAAATAGCAATAAACTCATTAAAATATTTATATCCCCACACCTGTTTTTTCAACTTTAGCAAATAACCTGCAAGCATATCGTAAAATCTGCTATCAGCACATGCGATCATATCGCCAATGAAGATAACTGTATGGCCTCCTGCCTTTGAATATGAATGCAAGGCTTCATAGGCCATTGCGCTGTGTGGCTCAGGCCAGCATAAAAATAATGCCCTATTGGGAAAATTACCGGCTTGGGTAGCATCACCTTTTTCAACTTGGTACCATTGTTCTTCAAACCAGAGGTTAATTGCAAAATCTGAAAAAGGAAATACTGTTTCATCAGGTGGATACTTATCATACGCAAGTATATCACAGCCCAATTGATTGAGCATAAAAGCCCAATAACCATTACCAGCACCAATTTCAATTATGGGCGATAGTTCATTAATAATACTCAAAACCTCAAAAGTTGGCACTGCAAAGGCATATTTTTTAATTAATTCATATCGTAGATTCCAGTATTGATATTCATCCAACTCAGTATTCTGGTATTGTAATATTTCTTCTAAATAGGGATTGTTAACAGAAAAATCTTTTTCATGAGGAATATAGTGGAATATGTCGTATTGGCTGGATGTAAAGTGCATAGTAAATAGTACTGATAATAGTGCGCGCCCGGCAGGAGTCGAACCTGCGGCCTGCGGATTCGAAGTCCGACGCTCTATCCAGCTGAGCTACGGGCGCATAAAATAAAAATGGGTGGATGACGGGGATCGAACCCGCAACGACTGGATCCACAGTCCAGGGCTCTACCATTGAGCTACATCCACCATAACTATCTGACAAAACGAAGCTTTTGAAAATGCAGGTATAGACATTTATTAAAAAGTTATTATAGTGTCAATTATATTTCAACTTAAAATTTTTTCAACTTTAGATAATAAATTTTATCAAATATATTTATCTTCTTTGCCAGCGGAAAAGGATAGAACCCAATATTAAAAACACACATGATATGATTAATAAATACAATAGCTGATATCGTATATCAAACAATGTAGCGCCTTCATTCATAACCATCCGTGCCCCTTCGACAATTGGTGTTAAGGGTAACAATTGGGATACCTTTTGCACCCATGGGCGCGCCCCTTCTAATGAAAACCATACCTGTGATAAAAACATCATGGGCCATGTAATGATATTAATTAATCCATCAGCAAATTCCTGGCTATCGCTGCGGGAAGCAATAAGCAAGCCCAATGAGATCATACAAAAGCCACCTAATGTAAATACCAAGAACAATGTAAACAGCGATCCTTTACACTGGAACCCATACAATAAAACCGTGCCAATATAGACAACAGCTGTAGTTGCCAACATCACAAACATTCTAGAAACAATTTGGCCGGTTAAAAACTCAAAAGGCCTTATTGGTGCCACACTAAAGCGCTTTAATATCCCATTTTTGCGGTACATCACCAGCACATAACCAACACCATAGAGCGAATTAAACATTGCATTCATCCCCAATATCCCCGGGAAAAGCCACTCAACATATCGTATTCCTCTTCCCTGAAGCGAATGTTTGGCAAATGCATTCTGACTACTGCCAGCACCTTTAAGCAACTGTTCGGCTAAATAGCCATTTGGCGAAGAATCATTAATATAATATGCTCCACTTTTACAATCGATTACCATATCAATCTTAAATTTTTGCAGGCTGTCTATGGCATTTTCTTTTAATCCAAATTCTATGAAGTCGATATATTTTAATTTCATGAACTCATTGAACTGCTTTGTATCCACATTCCCGGTTACTACATTTTCAGGTTTAATAATCCCCACTTTAAGTACAGGTTGCGACTCGCTTCTGAATACCACACTAAAACCAATAATAATCAAAAGCGGAAAAATGATATTCCAGCCCAACGCCGATCTATCCCTGTAAAATTCTTTTGTTCTGGCTATAAATATTGTCCATATTCTATATAGCATATATCTTAAGCCCTTAATTGTGTCCCTGTAAGTTTTAAAAACAAATCCTCTAAATTTTGTGAGCGTACAACCATACCGGTAATATCAACATTATTATCAATAAGAAGACGCAGGCAATCATGTGGCTCTTGTGTATGTATCTCAATAGTATTATTCACCTTAAACCATTCACAGCTCATTTTATGCAAGATATTCTCATCAACTGATGAAGGCAGAGTAATCGTTACCCCACGACAATGCTTATTAAGCAAATTAATTGGGGAATCCATGGCAATAATTTTCCCATGATCCATAATTGCAACAACATCGCACAATGTTTGTGCCTCTTCCATATAGTGAGTAGTGAGTATGATGGTTTTGCCTTTCTTTTTTATAGATTGCACTATATCCCACACATGACGTCGTGCCTGCGGGTCAAGGCCTGTGGTTGGTTCATCCAGAAACAAAAGCTCAGGGTCATTTGCCAGAGCTATCGCTAACAACAGCCGCTGTTTTTGCCCACCTGAAATCTTCCTGTTATCCCTGTCCACTATTTCTTCCAAATAGCACAATGAAACAAGTTCATCTAAATTTGCCCTGCGTGAATACAGGTTTCTAAATGTAAGCAAAATCTCTTTAACTGTAAGATACTGTTGCAATTCAGTATGCTGAAGCTGAATGCCAACTTCCTGTTTAAAATGATGATCGCGTTGTTTCCCTTTATATAGTATTATTCCACGGTCAGGCTTTTGAATTCCCTCAATAACTTCAATGGTTGTGGTCTTCCCTGCACCATTTGGCCCAAGCAGTCCAAAACAAATACCGTACGGAATACTAAAGCTGACATCATCAACAGCTTTAACTCCCGGGTAATATTTATAAAGGTTTTTAACTTCTAATATATAGTCCATAGCCATATGTTGCTTTTTTCAGTCAAAATATTTCCATTCAGGTAACTATCGCACATAAAAATATTTCATGATATATGCCTGTGTGCAAATACCTGCATATGTTACAATGCTTTATAAATATTGTTCACATTCTTCTATGAATTGAGGATTTTTGTTACTATAGGTAGGGTGATAGATAATATGCAAGCAGTTTTTTGCACGCGTCAGCGCAACATACATTAGCCGCCGCTCCTCCTCAATATCAGTATATGGGTCAGGTAGCAGCCTATCCTTCACACCACACAAAATAACAACGTCAAACTCCAACCCCTTTGCCCCATGTATAGTCATAAACTGAATATTAGGTTTGCTATCCATTTTGGATTGTAAAAAATTTCCCTGCCAGTTATTACGGTATAATATTGCAATTGATTCTGTATCATATTTTTGGGTTAAAGTTTTTGCCACATAGGTTTCTTCTTCAAATGAATGTACTTTGTGAAATAAAACCTTTCCTCCACTTCCACGAATAGCAGTAATAAAGCGGCGTGAACGAAATTTATTTTTTTCAATCAGCCTGTTTGAAATTTTTACAATCTCTTTTTTTGAGCGATAGTTACTGTTTAGAGTATGCACAGTAAGATTATCAAAATATTTCCTGGCGTTGACTATATACTCAATCCTTGCATCCCTGAATTTATAAATAGATTGCCAATCATCGCCAACCATAAATACATTTGGGCTGTTTTCAGGTAAAAGCAATTTTAAAAGTTTAAAATTATTTTCAGAAGTGTCCTGAAACTCATCAACCATTACATACGTAAATCGATTTTGAATATTTGTCCTAACTTGAGCATTGTTTTGTAAATAGTCAATTGACATATTTATCATATCTTCAAAATCAATATAGTTATGTGTTTTTTTAAAATTACGATATTCTTCTTTGATTGCTGCAATTTTATCATATATATCCGTTGGCAAACCATTACTGCCATTTTCTGGTTTTGTCATAATTTTATATATCACTAAAGAAGGAATACCAAACAGTGATTCAATATTATTATGTATTATCTCTTTCAGTATTGTTTCTGAATTATCCTCATCCAATACTTTCACTGTATCCATACATTGCTTTATAATGTATTGAAGGCAAAATGAGTGAAAGGTTGATGCAACAATAGCATTTGCATATTCTCCTAATGATGATACAATTCTGTGTTTTAACTCTTCAGCAGCCTTTCTGCTAAATGTCAAAAGAAGTAGCTGCTGTGGCTTGCATACACCCTCTTTGATTAACCGCACAGCCCGCTGTATAATGGTATATGTTTTTCCACTCCCAGCTGATGCAATAACAAGATGAGCACCCTCATTTGCATTAATTGCTTTCTGCTGATTTTTATTTGCCTTCATACACAGTATTCCTTTTTAGATATTTAAAAAAAGAACTATTTTCATACTTAACTTCATTCACATCCCACTATCTATATGTTTCTATTTATAAAAATGCATATAGGTACAATAACACCAGCTATAGTCAGTATATTGATGTGCTATAATATATTTAAACAATAGCTCCACCAAGCCATGATTAAATAATATTAAAAAGTTATTTTATGTATTAATACGCTGTAGCTTAAAAATATTAAAAAAGATTTTTTAATTTTTTTAAATTTTTATTTTATTTTTCTGTAATAAAGCATATAATGCCTTTACCCGCTCATCACAGTGATTTAACTGCATTGCCCTGCTTATAGCTTGTTGAGCTTTATCTTTTATTCCCAAAGCTACACAACTCTGTGCATATTTAAGCCAGCCACCATAGTAGTTAGGTACAATTTTTGTTACTTCTAAAAAGCTTTCCATTGCTGTTTCATAATCGCCCATAGTAAAATGAAGTTTGCCATAACGCATATACCCCCATGGATTGTGTGGTATTGCATTCATAACTTTTGAATAGGCATGTGCAGCTTCAGGATACATTTCATCATCCAAATAATAATCACCTTCAAGAATATCGGTTACCCAGCAATCACCTGCAACCTTGCGATGCATTGCAAAATCTTTAAGTCTGTACCATGACTTGCTTCGCAAATTATATGTGGCCATTAACAGTTCATTCATCCAGTCTTTTATTATGGCTTCGTTGCGCAAAAATATTCCAGCATCTTTCTTTTTAAACCAGATACTATCGTCTATATTTCCTCTTGCTTTTTCCTGTTCATACAATTGTGTACCCGGATATAGCGCCACCGGTGAAACAACACAATCTCCGGGCAATATTGTAGCCAAAAGTCTTTTAGTCTTCTTTATATCATCATACGTTTCATTGAGCATTCCAACCATAAGATACACTGATAAGTATACACCCACCTTGCGCGTTGCCTCACAAGCCCTGATAATTTTATCAATTGAAATTTTTTTATTATACAACAAAAGAATCTTTTCTGAACCCGATTCAACACCAAACTGTATATGTTCAAGGCCAGCCTTTTTCATAGCAATAAGCATTTCTTCATCTACTGCATCAACCCGAGCCTGACAATTCCACATCATATAAAGCTTTTTTTTCATTAGCTTATGCGATAGTTCCTGTACACGGTCTTTTTTTATGGTAAAATTGTCATCGCGTAAAGAAAAATAAATAATGCCATACTTTGTATATAAAGCCTCAAGTTCTTCAATGACATTATCGATGTCCCGAAACCGCACCTTTTTGCCCCAAAACGATGGTGAATCACAGAATGTGCAATTGTGATAGCATCCCCTTGAAGTAATAATATATTTATATTGTTCATTGACATTTACATCTACATACTTTCCATTAAACTGTGCGGGATACGGCATTGTTTGTATATTTATAGTATTATGCTTTATTATCTTTTCTTTAATTGGTTTTCCTTTTTTAATTGCTTCTACAATTGAAAGCATTGGTTCTTCGCCTTCACCTTCAACAACATAATCAATGGTTGGATAACGAGCAATAATCTCCTGTGAAAGAAAAGTAGCATGCGGGCCGCCAAGTACAATTACAATATGCGGAAATAGTGTTTTAATCTTTTGAATGATTGCAAAAGTGATACAACGATTATGTGTATATAATGAAAAGCCAATTATGTGTGGTTTTATGGTTTTTATTTCTTTTAGTATTTGTTCAGTACTTTTTTTGGAAAAATTAGCTAAGGTTACATTATATCCTTTATGTGAAAGATATGAAGCAATGGAAACAATGCCAACCGGTAATAAGGCAATATAATAATCATTCCGATGTTCCTTCTCAACACAATAGCCAAGCAAAATCTTCATAATCCCCCTTTTTCATTTTATCGCATGCTATATTCCAATTCTTAAAGATATTAATAATTTCATCATAGTTTAGTAAGAAAACAATGATCCTATGATAGGTTTTTATATGTGTAATATGAATCATCAAGCGATATTTTTATTTCAAACTAACGGTTGAATTGTTTTAAAAAGCTTACCCGCTATTTCAGACAAAGAAATGAGAGACATAGAAAAATTTTATGGACACAAGCCCCAAAACGTAAAGCAGCCCGCAGAATTACTATTGACGTTTCATGCAGCTAATCATCACTTATCAGGTTTTTGACTGATTATGGTTTCTATCTTTTTTGTAAGCTTTTCATAGTGACTGCCTTCCCAGTATATCCTGCCACAATTCAAACATTTGTAATACACTTTACACCAGCTTAAAACCCCTGGGGGGATTCGTTTCTTATCTTTTTGAAATTCCTCTGAGTTTTCATGTAACTCAATAACCGTACCATTACACATAATGCATCGGCTAAAAGGATTAATCATGCCCCAAAGGTCAAGCCTGTCCAAGATTTCTACAATTTGTTTCTGCGGGCTGGTATTGCGGACAATTAATCCCCTATCAACAATCTTTCTCATCAGTAACTGTCGGTCACGGGTTAATAAAATACGCTTTTGCTGAGCTGCAATTTGGGCTAAATCTTTATCATCCCATGTTTCATCATACAAAACATCAAAGCCAAACAAGCGCAAATACTTAACAAGCTTACGCAAATGTACATCGCACACAAACGTGGGATTGCGAAGCACTTCAGGACGAAGGCGTGTTATATTTCGTATATTGAACTGTTCAAATACCGGATAAACACTGATATAATCATCATTTTGGACAAGATATTCAAATCCAACTGAAACACCATTAACTAAAATCAGGTCCACCTCAACATGTGGAACACCTAATGATTCAATTAAATCCTTAATACTGCGTTTTCCTTTCCATGTTACTGCAAATGCCACTTTCCGCTTATCATAGGGCAAAAAGTCATTCAACTCTTCATAAAATCGTATGGTTACTGTATATTCCTTCACTTGTTCTTTATTGATTACACATTAATTTCAACCGTTCTTCTTTTTTGATGATGTTTCATACGGTTCTAAATGAACTATTACATCCAACACCTTTGGACCCTTATTTAAAAGCTGATGCTTTACATCCCGTGCTATATCATGGCCATCCTGTACCGACATGTTGCCATCAACCAATACATGAAGGTCAACAAAATAGCCACTGCCAACGCGCCTTGACCGTATACTATGCACTTCTTTTACTCCATCCACCTTCATCGCAATTGAATCTATTGTATTGACCTGTGTCTGCGAAGCCCCCTTATCGGAAAGTTCCATCACCACAGGCTTTAAAATGTCAAATGAAACCTTAATAATAAACACAGCAACAACCACTGCACCAACATGGTCAAAGAAAGCTAATGATGGATGTGCCATTGCCAGTGCAACTGCTATAAGTGCCGGGATGGAACTCAATGCATCAGAGCGATGATGCCATGCATTAGCCATAACTGAGGAAGAATCAATTTCTTTTCCCTTTTTCACAGTCCACTGATAAAGCCATTCCTTTGTTATAATAGAAACAACTGCAGCAATCAGCGCAATGGCTTCTGGGCTTTTTGTATCAGGTTCAAATGCTGTCACAATACCATTATACGCAATGCCACAACCAACAATAAACAGCGCTATTGCTATAAACGCTGTAACAATACTTTCTATGCGTTCATGCCCGTATGGATGATCTTCATCAGCTGGACTTGCCCAGTATTTAATGCCTATAAGCACAGCAATATCAGTGGTCAAATCAGAAAAGCTATGTACTCCATCTGCAACCATTGCCTGGCTGTGTCCCACAATTCCTGCAACAAATTTAAATGCGGACAGCAGTATATTGGCTACCATCCCAATCCAGGTTACTTTTTTTGCAACACTAGCTTCATACTGTTTTCCATTATCCATACTGTTCCCCAAGGCTCAACTTTGGTTTACGCACCACGATGGCTGACCGTCCACTCACCGGGCACCTGTTTTCACAGATACCACATCCTATACATCTGTCCTCATGTACTACCGGCAACAAAACTTCAACAAACACACCATCTTTGTTTTTCACAATCTTTTTTTCAAGTGTTATTGCCTTTTTTTCAACCGGACACACTTCTTCACATACAATGCAGTTACGGCTTTCTGACCATGGTATACAGACATTCCGCACTATATACGCGGTACCAATAACAAACTTTTGTTTTTGCTTAAGCGATAGTTCCTGTATAGCACCTGTAGGGCAAACATGACCGCACCGTGTACAGGTAAAATCACAGTAACCAATGCGCGATATCAGACGTGGAGTGAACATCCCATAAAAAGAAGCTTCAACAACGCATGGATGCAGCGCATTGGTGGGGCACACATTCATACACTGCCCGCAGCGAATACATGCATCCAAAAATTGCGATTCATTCAATGCACCTGGTGGCCTTATAATAAAACTATCGTGTGATGCTGCAAAAAGTGATACCTTACTTGCAGCAATCATTACCGATGATGCTGTTGCAATGAGTAAATCCTTGCGAGTGATTCCTTTACCAGGAGCCTGGGCACTTTTGGCCTTGAAAGGCAGGACAAACTTAAAAGAAACAGCTTCATAATTACAGTTTTTCAGGCAATCAAAACATTTAATACATTCATGCTCTATTGTGCCAACGCCGTCGGTAACTATCGCCCCCATACGGCATCCTTTAACACATGCCCCACAATGAGTACACTTATTTGTATCAACAACCCTTCGAAACAGTGAAAGATGTGAAGCAATCGCATACAGTGCACCTAATGGGCACAGCACCCTGCACCAGAATCGCCTAAAAAATGAAGATAATCCCAGGATAGCAAAAAATATTAAAGCTACCCATGCCCAGTTGTAATAATAAAACGGATGATCACGCGCCTGATATCCTGGCAAAATCCATGATAGTGGCTCTGACCCTATGAATGATACAAACGGATATAAAAATAATTCATACCCGCGATATACAATGGTAATTGGATCAATATACCCTGTTGCATTAAAGCCTAAAAGTGCTACAAATATTGAAGCTAATAATACTAAAAATTTTATTCTACTTTTTTTCTGTATAGTTTTGGCTTTTTCTTGTGGTTTTATAATTGAATCAGATGCATCAATAGTTGCTCCCAACGGACAAACCCAACCGCAAAAAAACCTTCCAAGTAAAAAAGTTAAAATAAAAACCCCTATCCCTAACAAAGCATATTTTATCGTATGCCCTGTTAAGTATCCAATGGTTATACTGTGCATGGAAAGTGAAGGATAAAATCCAATACTTACATCAGATATGGGATCATGCAGATAGACGATGCTACTAACAAACACAAACCATAACAAAAGCTGACCAATTGCCCTGTAAATGGACCAGTGCTTTGATTTCATACTGTTCTTGTTATTGTGGAATATGTATTAATATTAATGCTTCCCATACCTGATTGTGCTGCCAGGTTGAGATAGCCAATAGAAGATGGTTCAATGCCAAACAAATGCTGCGTCGCATACGCATCCACTATAACAGGATTGGTACCAAAAATAAGCGTCTTTGTTTCTTTTATGTCTTCAGGGCTTCCTGATGAAGGACCATGCTTTGTTAATATGCGTAACCCATCTAAAATGACAAGGTTCACTTTTACAGCTTTATTGAAATCCACAATATTTTTATGTAAGTTTATGTGATAGTAACCACGATTACCGCCAATGACACCCATCAAGTTTTTCATGGCAAGCGTCAGGCCTGCTGCACTATGATGTTTTGCAATGGGCATGTTGATGATGCAATCAGCTTCCAGTATATCTTCATATACATCCAATGTATCTAAATTAAGTCCGCCTGGGACTTCAACTGTTTTGAATTTATCCCTGTTCATAAACACATACTCTACATCAGCTTTTTTTGCAGCATCCTCAATTCTGCTTGAACGATAGCAAAGGCGCGCATTATGCACTGGCCTATCCATTATTGCAACTTTTCCTCCTGCTTTTTTACACATTGTGGCAACAGCTTCAACTAAGATTGGATTTGTTGTATGTGCCCGCTGTGGATCTGAATTAAATCCAATATTTGGTTTTATGACTACTTTTGCACCCTTTTTAACAAACCGTTCAATCCCACCTATCTCTTTTAAACCTTTTTCAACCATTGCATATATAGCTTTTTGAGTTATGTTTTCAGTTTTTACCACTACTAAATCTACTTTTGAGGGATTAGTAGTACCAAAAGCATTTTTAATAGAACCAAAATACGGCAGCAAAAACGCTGAAATTGATTGGCCAACTTTAAGTAAAAAATTTTGTCGTGATATCTTCATATCTTATTCCTCCAATTAAAATTACCGACCACGTATTCATATCTTTTTATTGTAGATTATTGACTTGTCTATATCGCTTAATCCACTCTAAGTTGCTTTAATGGGATTATCACTTTTCGCCACCACATTCATGTCTTTTCTTTTATAGTAAACTATTACACCAATATCAACAATAAGAATGAGAATACCCAATACAAACCCTTGATAGCTTTCCCATGTTGCACCCGGCTCCAACACTGCAATGACTGGATCATCAGGATTGTAATACACTTTAACTTTGCGTCCTACCGGATATTTTGCCAGTGTTTCGTTAATTGGCCTGTTTAAATCTTTATATGTTATTCCACTTGCAATATATTCTTCCCCATTAACCTTAAACGAATATTTAACATCTGCATAACGGCGAATTTTTCCCTTTTCAACATAAGAAGTTTCATGCGATGCAACAATGACACCGTCAGCCACAGGCCAATACAAGCTTTCCTGTGCCCTTTTGATCATGAGAATCCCTGCTAAAGTGATACCTAATCCAAAAATTGTAAGAAAAATAATAAGCTTGCGATTTTGCTTTAATTGGCTATTTTCTTTCATTCAATACCTCCAAAAAATATTCTTAAATCTTTTGACAATCAAAAGTGATATTTTTTAACTGTAATGAATCAAACCATAGCCAAAATCCTTTTATGCAAAATAACTCGCAGAAGTTTTGCGCTACTCTGAAATAATAATGTTACTATAATGTAGTATAGTATTATATAAAAGTCAAACACATTGCTACATCCATACCGCCTTTGATCCACCAGCAGATGTCTGTATATGCAATATGGAAGGAAATAATTCCTTCACATCATCAATATGCGAAATGATGAAAATCTGACGGTATTGCTCCTGAAGGCCGTACAATGCATTAATTATTGCATTCCTGCGGTCATTATCCTGGCTCCCAAAAATTTCATCAAACGCCATGAATCCAACCGCACCACTGCCGCTGAAATCTCTAATAGCATTACTGATGGCAATCCTTAAACAAAGATTGGCACAATCAATTTCTCCACCTGAAAATCTGCTTAAAGGGTACCATTTACCATCATCCATAATTAAAAAATTAAAATTATCATCCATTTCAATTGCCTGATATCGCCCCTGTGTTAACTGATTAAAAAGACTACTGGCATAATTTGCAATTACAGGTTTTGCCATCTGTAACACTGACTCCCTGAACCCATCCATAACTTTTTCAAGCCTTTGCAATGATTCAAATTCATTTTTAGTAGCTTCAATCCTTTTACGATTTTGTTTATCTTTTTCAAGCTCACTAACAATCTTATTTATTGCATTTTTAATATCATTATATATTAATCTTTCTTCACTCAATTTCTTGGTTATTTTTTCTTTTTCCTGTAAGGTTGACTCATATTCGTTTTTTATTTCATTATACAATTTTTCAGAAAAGGCTGTATTGGTAATACTTTCGGTAATTATTTTTATTTCAGATGTAAGTTCGTTTTTCTGTTTTTCAAGCTGTTCAATTTTTTGCTGTACAACAGGAATTTCCCGTATCTGTGCATCCAACCCAATAAACCTGGTATGGATAGCTTCTAGATTAGTATATTCTTCTACTACCCTTTCATACTCACGTTCATCGAATACAATATAACCCAATTCCCGTAACTGTAAGTTTATGGCATTCAGATTTTCTTTTTTCTTTCTTAACTCATCAAGCGCTTTTTCAACATTTTTCTTTTTCTCTAATAATTGTGCTTTCTGCTGCTGAAGAGTATTTCGTTGTGTATCAACTTCTTTTAATTCGTTCTCAGCGTTTTTCATCATTAATTCTGTTTTTTCTGCATCACTTTTTAATTGTGCTTTTTCTTTATTTTCATATCCTTCAATTTCAGCATTTAGCCGTGCTATTGTTGCATCATACGCCTCATGTAACGGGCGCAAACATACAGGGCATTCAGCTTTTTTGCCAAGTTTTTTAATCTGCTCAATATGCTTTTTGCGGTCTTTAACAGACTTCTCAATGCCGCCTATATTCTCCCTTATTTCATAAAGCCTTCCCTGTAAAGACTGTACTGTTTTTTCTATTTCCTTTTTTCTGCTTTCATATTGCTTAATCATTGTTTCAAGGTTATCAAGCTTTTGCAGCTCTTCCTTCTCTGCTTCAATGCTTTTTTCCTTTTCTTGTAACTCGGAAATAAGTTCATCATATTGCTTTTGCAACCCCTGTTTCTTCATATTCATTGCTCGAGCATGTTCAAACTGCTCTTTCTGCTTTTTACATACATTGTATTTTTGTTCCTGGCTATATAGCTTTTCGTGTTCAACTTTTGAATTTTCCAGTTGTTTTAATCTTTCTTTTGCCTCAGCAATATTGTGTGCGCAGTTATCCAAATGTGCCTGTAGTTGCGTCTCTTTTTTTATTAAATCATTGTGCTTTCTATAAAGCTCCTGCTGCTGTTCAAATTTCTTTTGTGCCTTTAAAAACATTTGTGAAAGTGTTTCATGGTTTTTTTGCAATTCGTCTACTGTTTTTTCTTTGTGCGATAGTTCCTGATAATGGCTTTCCAGTTCAGACTCTTTTGATTTTATTTCTTCCTCTCTTAAAAGCATTACCTGCTGCCCTTCAATAAATCGCCTTTTATCATTTCTGTCATCGCGAATCATTTGCAAAATATCATCCAGCATACTGAAGCCCATTATTTTCCTGATGAGTTCTCTGCGATCAGCACCTCTGGTATCTGATATTTGCCTTAGTTCGCCCTGCGCTGCAAATACTGAATGCATAAACGCATCCTGTGGCATCCCAATAATATCTTCCAAAGATTTTGTTACATCAGTAGCGCTGGTAGCTATCGCACTATTATTTTTGAATAATGAAGCATGTGCCTGTAAACTTCTCCCTCTATATTCCCGTACCACATGATAGTGATTGTTATCTACTTCAAAAACTAATTCAATAGCAACTGTAGCATTATCCTCAGCAAATGCTGAACGAATATACTCCCTGGTGGTTGGCAAAACACCGTAAAGGGCACATACAATTGCACTAAAAATAGTACTCTTGCCACTGCCATTTTTTCCAATAATGCCAATGAGTCCTTCTTTAAACTCAATAGTGGCATCACGGTATTGACGAAAATTTTTTAATACAAGCGATTGTATAATCATGGACTATTCCTTTATGTCAAAAGATAGTTCACGGTATTTCAAAAAATATTGCTTCCCCAATGCTTCAACGGCTTCTCTTTCTTTTTCATCTTTAATCTCGGTTTTGCAGTACGCTGCAAACACTTCTTCTATTGAAACATGTTCCCTATATGATGAACTATCGCCATGTTGTGCTTGAAAAATTCTTCTGGGTAACACCACGAGTGCCTGAGGAAATTGCTGGGCAATCCATACATTGCTGACAGCAACACTCTGATGCGGATTTATGTCATGAAGATAAATACTTACAATTGCTCCATCGTTAACCGCTGTAGAAAGCTTTTGTATTGTTTTTTTTATGTCTTCCAGTGAAAGCGTGCTGCACTTTTTTATATCTAAGCGCATCCAATCACGTATAGGAATGGAAGTAAATTCTATGTGTGTTTGTGTATCGATAGTTACTGTAACAAAACCCTTTGCCCTGCCAGCTTCCCTGTCACTGAATCGTTCCGTTGAGCCACAGTAGCAGGCATTGCCCCACTGTGGCAAAATCTGAAAATTATGCCAGTGCCCCAAAGCAATGTAATTAAATTCTTTCAGCAACGGGTAGCTTTCTTCAGGAAAAATTCGTTCACCATATTCATCTAAAAGATATTCCTTGCCAAGCGATGTATGCATCAAAAGTATGTTTATGCCAGTTTTTGGTGTAAGAGCGTTAATTTCATTATTATACGCTATATCATCATGAATATGAGGCAAGCAATGAAAATGAATTCCGTCCATTGAAATGCATTCATATTTTTGATTGTATACGGCATATACACCATCAATGGTTTGCAATGCCTGCAATATTGGGCTTGTGTAGACTGTTTTGGGTGTTGAATGATTTCCAGCAATGACAATAAAAGGTATTCCAGCCTTTGTTATTCGCTTTATATGCTGTAATCCCTGTATCATAGCACGGTTAGAAGGCGAAGCACGGTGAAACAAATCACCCGTATGCAGCACAAAATCAGGTTTTAGTTGCAACATACTGTCAACAGCATTGGCAAAGGCATTGTACACATCAGCCTCGCGCTGATTAATGCCATCATAGTTTATTTTATCAAAATCATTAAATCCTAAATGTGTGTCAGAAATATGTACAAAGGTTGGCATGCTGACCTCATGACGATTTGTTTTACAATATAACAAATTATCTATACTTTTGTATAGATGTCAAGATTTTTTTATGATGTCCATGCTATATAATCATATTTCTAAAATTATTATAATAGGCATATATCCCATAAAAATCCAACTGGACTGAATTATTTTACTTGCTTTTTTAAACACACTATTATAGCTATGGAAACGAAAATTCTTTTATTTATAAATTATAATCTAAAATTATTGCATGGAAATACAATCAAATACTATATATAGTGACCACACTATTCAGCTTCTTTTACAGATAGCCAATCTGCATAATATATCACCATCAATTAATGAATACGTTACAAACCTTAAAAAAGTAATGACAAAACTAAATATACCTTTATTCAATATTTCCTGCCTTTCCAATATTGAAGGGACAGACCATCTTTTGATTTTCCCTGATTGGAACAGAATCAAAATTTGGGTTCCCGAGATCGAATTAGAAGATAAAACACCTCAATGTATTTCATTGAATATTAAAAAATTAATTGCCAATAGATCATTATTTAAAAGAAGTATACTGTTTTCACTGTTAAGAGGGTATACCATTATATCAGATAACCTTGATATTGACAAAACAATAGGCCATAACATTGCTACCTATTCGCTTAATCAAATTCTACATGATTTCTCAATGGCTAATAAAGAATTATCACAAATTTTAACGCCGGAAATTCAAAATAAAATAGTATCATCATCCGCTTTTGGAGGTGTGCTTTCATTTCCTCTCTTTGCCGGAAAAGATGTTATAGGTTCTTTTGATATTGTATTTCCTAAAAGCCATTTAACAATTGACGAAGATGAATTTGCAACACTTGAGCTTGTTACAAAATTAATTGCCGGCGGACTACGCCAATACCGGTATCAAAATAAAATTATTCTTTCAGAAACAAAATATAATTTACTTATTAATGCTATTCCAATGGCAATATTTGTCATTAACAATGACTACACAATTATTGAAACTAACGATACATTCAAAAGCTGGTTTGGCATTGAGCATCCACTCAATAAAAAGTGCTATGAATTTATTTGTTTGCAAAATAATCCCTGTGAAGATTGTGCTGCTAAGAGAGCAATAGCGACATCATCACCAATTACACGAGAACAAAATATCCCATACTTTGGACAATCACGTTTTTTTAAATACACAGCGTCACCCATCAGTGCACCTTCAGGCAATATATCTGCTGTCGTAAATATTCTTGAAGATATAACAACTCGCATCATAGCTGAACGTAAAATAGAAAAATTCAGCTTGGCATTAGCAGAAGAAGTTGATAAACAAACTAAAGAACTTAAAGAAAAACAAAAAAAATTAGAATTAATAACAGATACACTGTACTCATTAAAGCAAGCCAATACAATAAATGAAAGTATTCGTTATATTACTCAATCATTAAATAAATTAGGTGCAAAATACTGTGTCGTTACACTTCTCAGCAGTGATGTCAATACGCTTCAGATTGTTGAGGTCTATCCCGATGACTTCCAGCGCTTATTGAAGAAGGTTGCACAGGACAATATTTTAAATATTAAACTCGATTTCGATGAATACACTAATATTCCATTCTTTTCTGTAATAAAAACTGAAAAAGATATTGTTATAGAAACTATCGATGAAATCCAATTTTTAATTGAAACAACATTTCCTGAGATAGATATCAATAACAAAAATTTATTTTTATCATATATTAAAGATGAAATAATTGCTATATACCCTATAGGTTCAAAACATAAAATTGAAGGAAGTATAGCAATAGCTATCGATAAAGCATCAAATGAAGAAAACAAGGATTTCATCCAGTTATTGCTTAATGCTGCTGCTGTTGAGATAAATCGCAAGCGTAATCAGGAAGAACTTGTTAAATCAGAACTCAAATACCGCAACCTGGTTGAAAATACTCAGGATATCATTCTTTTATGTACAGCTGAAGGCGAAATTGTATATGGCAATTCCGTTTTTTATAAACTCCTTGATTATCCTGAATCACATAAGCCTTCTTTTTTTGATTTTGTTGATGAAAATGAAAAACATTTACTACAAACAATAATGAAACATTCATTGAACACTGGAACAAATCCCCAGCCTTTTGAAATTCAATTATATAATCGTAATGGCAAATATACATGGTATGAATTGGCTATGAGTTTAGTCCCGCTGGATCATACTATTGGCATTCAAATAGTAGCACGAGATATTGAAAGAAAGAAAAGAATGGAAGCGCACATACAAAATCTTACTGAATTCCAGGAAAAGATTTTACAGAATGAGATGATAGGAATCATCACCACTGATCTGAATGGAATAATAACAAGCTGGAATAAAGGGGCTTCAACAATTTTAGGATTCCAACCATTTGAAATACTGAATACACCTCTTAATAAATTAATATATTCTGAAGATAATAATCAAATATTACCAAAATCTTTTACTATGAATTCAATAATTAACCAGCCATATGCTGAAATTACAATGCTGAAAAAAAACGGTAATATATTAACAACACTGTGCATGCCATCGCTGCTTCATGATGATCATAATATTCCCTTTGCTCACCTTTACTTCTTTATTGACATAACTGAGAAAAAACTGCTGGAAGTGGAGTCGTTAGAACTCAATCAACGGCTTCATCATGCTCAAATAGTAACTATCGTGTCACTGGCTAAATTAGCAGAATATCGCAATAAAGAAACGGGCATGCATTTAGAAAGGATCATGCACTATGTTGAAATCTTAGCACATGAGCTGTCGCAACACCCTGATTATAAAGATTATATCACACAAGAATATATCCGCGACATTGTAAATTCATGCTTGCTTCATGACATTGGCAAGGTTGCAGTTCCTGACCACATATTACTTAAACCTGGTAAACTTACTGAGTATGAATTTGAAATTATGAAGCAACATACTGTGATAGGTGCAGAAACCATAGCTGAGGCTGAGCGCAAAGTTTCTGGCAGGTCATATCTTAATTTAGGTAAAGAAATTGCATGTTACCATCATGAACGCTGGGATGGTTCAGGTTACCCAAAAGGATTGAAAGGCCACGATATTCCTTTGTCTGCACGTATAGTTGCTGTTGCTGATGTATATGATGCACTGGTTTCACAGCGGCCTTATAAGCGAGCATTCCCTCATGAAAAAGCAGTAAAAATTATATCTGATAAAGCAGGCATACATTTTGATCCAGTTGTAGTCATTGCTTTTCTTAAACATCACGATAGGTTCTTAGAAATCAAGGAAACATTATTGTAATTGGCTACACCCGTTTTAATTCACACATCAAATTATTAGAAATATTTATAACACCATACATCCCGCTTTGGGCTGCACCTGGATTAAACATATACGGACTAGTTTTTTCATTCATTGCTCTATGAGTATGCCCAAAGCATGCAATGTCACATCCCAATCGTTTTGCTTCTGACCACACACCGGTAATATCATGATGCGCACCAAATTCATCCCCATGCGTAATAAAAAATGTATACCCACAAATGGTTTCTACCAACCACGTTTTTCCTGCTATTCCTCTTGCCCTATCGATATTACCACACACTGTGATAACTATCGCATCTCTGGGAATTGGAATATGTATTAAATCATTTATACCATCACCACAATGGATGATGTAATCAAATGATTTTTCTGTTTCGATAATATTCTTTAATTTCTGAATATTCCCATGTGAATCAGATACTACCAAAACCTTCATAACGCCTCTAAGTATAATCTATTGTGTTTGAAAAAATGTATTTACACTAAAAAATACTTGCTTTATTTGGCATTGCGACGTTCACAGTCTAATAATTATCACCTGATGGGGTATTTCTTTTAATAGTAACATTTTTATTTCAACAATTAATTTTAAATAAAAGTCTACTTTTTCTCTTTTACACGCTATATTATAGTATACATCTATCTGATAGTTTTATTCCAAAGAACCTGAAAGGTATTATATATATGAAACAACCGTTTATACGAAATTTCTCTATAATAGCCCACATTGACCATGGTAAGTCAACATTGGCTGACCGAATCATTGAGCGGTGCAATGCCATTGACCCGCGTAACCATGTTGACCAGCTTCTTGACGATATGGACATTGAACGCGAGCGCGGCATTACCATAAAAGCAAATGTTATTACCCTTAGCTATCAATCAAAAAATGGTAATACGTATACATTCAATCTTATTGATACCCCCGGGCATGTGGACTTCACCTACGAAGTTTCACGTGCACTGGCTGCATGCGAAGGCGTACTACTCCTTGTTGACGCAACGCAGGGCGTTGAAGCTCAAACAATAGCCAATATGTACCTGGCACTTGAAAATGACCTTACCATAGTGCCTGTAATAAACAAAATTGACATGCCTAATGCTGATATTCCCCGTACTAAGGAAAGTATTAAAAAGAGCCTTGGCCTTGATCCTGAAACTGCCATTTGTGTTTCAGCACGTGAAGGTACAGGAATAGATGATCTTTTAGAAAAAATTGTAGAAAATATCCCTGCACCAGAGGGTAACCCAGATGCACCATTAAAGGCATTAATATTTGATTCATATTTTGACCAGTATGTTGGCGTTGTTACAAAAGTAAGAATATTTGATGGCACTGTAAAAGAAGATGACATGATAATGCTTTTCTCAAATCAAAAACAATATGAAGTAACCGAGGTTGGCCATTTCCGATTAAAGCGTGAAAAGCGTTCCCAATTGACTGCTGGTGAAGTTGGCTATATTACAGCAGGTATAAAACAGCTAACCGACACCCGTACTGGTGACACTATAACATCTGCACAAAATCCCGTAGCTGAGCCAATTGTTGGTTTCCGCGAAGCAAAACCAATGGTATTCTCAGGCCTTTATCCATCAATAAGCGACGATTATGATGATCTGAAAGATGCCCTGTATAAATTAAAACTCAATGATGCCGCACTTTTCTTTGAACCCGACAATTCATACGCATTAGGTTTTGGCTTCAGATGTGGATATTTAGGTTTATTGCACATGGAAATTGTACAGGAACGCTTAGAACGCGAATTTGGATTAGCGCTTATTACTACCGCCCCAACGGTTGAATACAGGGTTGTGTTAACAGATGGAAGTGTTCAGCTTATTGATAATCCTGTAAAAATGCCTGACCCTTCGCAGATTGAACGCATTGAAGAGCCTTTTGTGGATGCAACCATCATAACGCCATCAGAATATATTGGCAATATCATGGCGCTGGTCAGTGAATGCCGCGGGATACACAAAAGGATGGAATATATTGATCAAACACGTGTGCAGTTAACCTATGAAATACCGTTAGCCGAGATCATGTTTAATTTTTATGATAAGCTCAAATCATGCACACGTGGATATGCCTCATTTGATTATGAACTTACTGATTACAGGGCTTCTGACATTGTCAAAGTGGATATTCTTGTTAATGAAGAGCCTGTTGATGCACTGTCATTTATGGTCCATAAAGATAAGGCTTACAAACGCGGGCGCGATATTATTGAAAAGCTCAAAGATATTATACCCCGCCAGCAATTTAAAATTCCACTTCAGGCGGCGATAGGCTCTCGCATCATTGCCCGTGAAAATATTTCACCGCTTAGAAAAAATGTCACTGCAAAATGCTACGGTGGCGATATCACCCGTAAACGTAAACTGCTTGAAAAACAGAAGGAAGGCAAAAAACGCTTGAAGCAGATTGGTTCTGTGGAAATACCACAGGAAGCATTCCTCACGATTTTAAAAATTGATTAAATAATAACGACTTGATAATCCCGCTGATCAAGTCAGCAGGATTATATAAAAATTACGCCCAAGTAATCATCCGTGATTCGTATTTGCGCGGCATATCAGAATGTAACGGAATAACTCTCACCGTGAACCCAAACTGACCTGATTTAAGGCAAAGCATCCTGCCTTCGTATGTATATTTACTATTGCCTAAATCCTCAACCATCAGCATGGGCAATGCAGCACCTTCTTCAATCTCGCCTTTCTGATTAAGGTTGCCAAAATATAATTCAACCTGTACATCAGCAGGTTTCAATTCCCCCAGGTTAACAACAGCTTTTGCTTTTAGTTGAGAGCCAACGATTATTTCTTTTTTGCTTTCATGTGTAATGGACTCAATGGCAACCTGTTGCCATTTCTTCCGTATCTCTTGTTTCCATTTTGCAAGTTCTCGTGATGCCTTAAAGTTATTGTTACTGAATTTTAGGTAACTATCATAGGCAGTAAGATAATACATTTCAGTATATTCTTTTACCATTCTATTGGTATTGAATTGCGGTAAAATTGTCTTCATGGATTCCTTAATTCTACGAACCCACTCACGAGGTATTCCATCAGCACCCCTTGTATAGAATTGCGGAATTACTTCCTGTTCCAGAATATTATACAGGGACAAGCTTTCCACTTCATCCTGATATTCAGGATCCTGGTATTCCTCACCCTTACCTATTGCCCATCCATTATTTCCATTGAATGCTTCTGGCCACCATCCATCAAGTACGCTTATATTGAGTGCGCCATTAGGAACAACCTTCATTCCACTGGTTCCAGATGCTTCCTGAGGACGTATGGGTGTATTTAACCACACATCCACTCCCTGTACCAGATACCGTGCAATATTAATATCATAATCTTCTAAAAACACTATCTTGCTTCTAAAACGGTCATCCCTTCCTAAATGTATCACACGTTTAATCAATTCTTTACCCATGTTATCGCGTGGGTGAGCCTTCCCTGCAAATATTATCTGAACTGGCTTTTCCTTATCAAGGAGTAAGCGTTCCAGGCGCTGCATATCTTTTAAGATAAGTGTAGCCCGTTTATATGTTGCAAAGCGCCGTGCAAATCCTATGGTGAGAGCCTCTGAATCAAGAACTGAATCAGCCTTTTCAACTTCTGCTCGTGGTGCCCCCCGCGCAATAAGTTGTTCTCGTAACTTTTTCCTTGCAAAGGCAACCACTCTTTCCCGCAACCGTTCACGGCAGCGCCATAACTCAGAATCAGGAATGGTATCAATATTTTTCCATATAGTTTTATCAACGGGATTATCAATCCACCGTGGACCCAGATACCGGTTAAGCAAACGCATCATTTCATCCGATGTCCATGACAATATCTGAACGCCGTTGGTTACATGATGAATGGGCACTTCATTCACTGGCAAGCCTGGCCAGATATTACTCCACATCTTCCGTGAAACTGCCCCATGCAATTTTGATACGCCATTGCAATGTGCAGCAGTCTTTATAGCCAGCACTGTCATACAGAATGTTTCCAGTTTATCCTGTGGATTTTCCCTTCCTAAACCTAAAAACTCTTCACGTGATATCCCTAACTTCTGGTAATAGTGTGACAAATATTTATCAATCAACTCAGGCGAAAACCTGTCATTGCCTGCAGGTACCGGTGTATGAGTAGTAAAAACAGTACCAGCAGTAACAAATTCAAGAGCTTCGTTAAAATTCATTTTGTGCATAACCATTGCGTCATAGATACGTTCTATACTCAGGAAAGCCGAATGTCCCTCATTCATATGATAGACTGATATATTTTTACCCAATGCTTTAAGCATTCTATAACCACCAATGCCTAAAAGCATCTCCTGCTTTATACGCATTTCCACATCACCGCCATAGAGTTGATCGGTGATTGTTCGGTCCTCAATGCTGTTTTCTGAAATATTGGTGTCCAGCAGGTACAATCGTATACGCCCTATAATGCATTCCCACACTTGAGCATATACATTCCTACCAGGAAATTCAACATCAATGATCAATGGCTTATCATCCTTCATCACCAACTGCAAAGGAAGGTTGTGAAAATCAGTTTCCGGATAGCGTTCCTGCTGCCAGCCATCAATATTTAAATACTGATGAAAATAACCCAACCGGTATAAAAGTCCAACCGCAAAAAATGGCAGCCCCAATTCACTTGCTGATTTTATGTGATCCCCTGCCAAAACACCAAGACCACCGGAATAAATGGGCAGGCATTCGTGAATGCCAAACTCTGCACTGAAATATGCAATCTGCATGTTGTTATATGTTGGATATGCTTCTTCAAACCATGATTTTTTTGTCAGGTGCCATTCCAGTTCCTCTGAAACCCGCTTCAAGTGAGCCATGAAACTTTCTGAATCAGCCGCTTCATCCAGTTCAGATTGCGAAAGCATCCCTAACAGGGCCACAGGATTATGATTTGACTCGCGCCATAATTCAACATTAAGACGGCGGAATAGTTCAATTGCTTCAAAGTTCCATACCCACCACATATTATAAGCAATTGTTTTCAATGGCTTAAGGTTATCCGGTAAATATGGATACACTCTGAAAGTCTGTATCGTACTCATAGTTCCTCACATACTGAATATTTATTTAACATTATTGTATATTGCAACATATCGCAAGTCAAGATTTTAATCATTATAATTAAAAGATTTTTTTACCATGAGCTATCGCATAAATTTTTAAAATAAAAAAATAATGATATACTATTTATGCGATAGTTACTGTTAAAAGACTTTTTATATAGACGTGTCTACACCAGGAAAAAGGCCTTATTATGGATTATACGATAGTAATGTATCAGTACCCACTGGGAACGCATTTAACACATGAAATAGTTAACAAACTTAAGAATATAAAACCCCACTTCGTATGCTTTCCGGAATATTTCTTTGTAAATAAAAAACTGGGCAACCATGTACAAACACCACACAATCAATCATTGCAGTTAAAACGGATGCAGACGCTTTCTCAAGAATTACAAACAGTTGTCATAGGCGGCACTATGCCTGAACTTAATGGCAATTTACTACATAACACAACTTTTGTTTTTAATAATGGGAACATGTTAGGTTTCTACCGCAAGCAGAATCTTTTTTTTGCTGAAGAAGGCAAAATTACACCTGGCAATGGCCATGTTATTTTTAATGCGTATGGCATACGTTTCAGCGTACTCATATGCGCTGATGTTTTTGAGGATGAAAATTTTATAGCCTTAAAAAAATTAGGAGCACAAATTATATTCATACCAACATTCTCACTTATGCGTAATGAAACAGTTGAGGAAAAATTCAAACGGGATAACGATATATTTGTTAGAGGTGCACAATTAGCCAATGCTATTCTAGTAAAAGTATGCGGTGTTAAATCTGATTATAAAAATTTTTTACAGGCACGCAGCCTCATTGCTTCACCTGATGGAATCCTATACAGAGTTGAACCTGATCAGGAAGATATGGCAATGATTATTGTTAACACTATCAGCATTTAAATATTTTATTGATTAAACGATGATATTATAACAGTATTTATTCCTTAAAAATAATTTAACATAAAGACATGTACACTCCCGCCGCCGAAGGCGGCGGGAGTGTACATTAATTAAATTTTGTACATAAAAATACATTTAGGAATTAACAGTGATATTATAACAAAATTTATTAAAAATTCCGTTACAGAATCCGCATAGTTTGATATTTTCTTGATTCCACTAAAATTTTCAGTATATTATTCTTGACATATCATCATGACCATGGTCATAGTACCATAGTCATTTTTACTACATGAGGCAATGGGAAATGAAACGAGTTTCTAAATCTAAATTAAAACCAAACCTTCTCAAGATTTTACGAGATATAGAAAAAAATGGTGATGAGGTCATTATTACTGATCGGGGGAAACCTGTACTTAAGATTAGCCGATATAGCGAAAATACAGATGATGTTTTACATTATTTAAAAAATTCAATAATAAACTATGAAAACCCTACAGAACCTGTAGGTATTGAAGATTGGGATATTTTCAAATGATCTTATTAGATACTCATGTTTGTATATGGTGGATACAAGAATTTACTAATATTCCCAAAAATACAAAAAGAATAATACTAAATGCACAAAAACGAAATAATATTTACATATCCTCCATTAGCATATGGGAAATTGCTATGCTTGTAAAATATGGTAGGCTTTTAATTACTATACCCTTATCAGATTGGATTAAAAAATTAGAGAGTGCACCTTTTATAAAGTTTATTCCTATTGATAATACAATAGCCGAACATTCAGTTAATCTTCCTGGAGAATTCCATAAAGACCCTGCCGATAGGATAATTGTAGCTACTTCACGTATTTTAAATATCCCGGTTATAACCAGCGATCAAAAAATATTACAATATCCTCATGTAAAATCAATATGGAATTAACATGTTGACTATTGAAAAACGTTTTCAATTATAATATAAAAACCAATAATTGCCATAAACCACATCACAAGAACTATCGCCTTAAACCATGCACTCTTTGGAATAGTTTTCAAATTATAGCTACTATCGCTAATATATCCTGAATCAGTAAAGACTGAAAAAATTACAGGGAAAAGTATTGCAGCAACAAAACCTGTAGCATTCCACCACATCCATGACACTGATGGTAAAAACTGCCATATAAATACGTTGATTAGAATGCCTGTTATAAACCCTCCAATAATAGCAAACTGATGAATCTTCTTTTTAGTTATCATCCCAATAATAAATACTGCACAGATTGGCCCATATAATAGTGACCCAATTTTATTAACCAGTTCCACAACTGTTTCACTACTTCCTGCAAAAATGATAGCAAATAGGGTTGTTATAATGCCCCAAAAAACAGTTAACAGTCGCGATAATAATAATTTAACTTTATCGCTTATAGATGCAAGTTTCTGACAAGCAATTTTTAATGCATCATTATAGGTAATTGCACTTAATGAATTTATTGCTGAATCCATACTTGACATCGACGCAGCCAGAATACCGGAAACCACTACTCCCTTTAACCCTGCAGGAATATAATGTTTAATAAATGTTGGTATCAACATGTCAGGTTGCTGATTGGACAATATAAGTTGTAACCTATTATCTACCGACAACAGCAGTAATAGTAAAACCCCTAAAAATGAATATAGCAGTACAATGATAAAGCGTATTATAGTATTTATAATAACTGCCATTTGAGCAGCATTAGTGTTTTCACATGAAAGAAAACGCTGTGCCTGACTTTGATCAAAACCATAATACGAGATATATAAAAAGAAACCGCCACACAACATCGGTGCTAATGAAAAAGTGTTTCCATCCATTATTCCAAAAGAAGCAACATTGAATATCTTTAACCGTTGATAATCAATGTGAAAAGCAGTTTGACCATTGATGCTATAAATAATGATTCCACAAAATAAAACCGTGCTGAATATTAATATTGCCAACTGCATAACATCAGTATAAATATCAGCTAAAATTCCTCCAATAGATGTGTATATAAGTGATATTAACGAAATACTTATGATAGAAACATATATATCAAGGCCAATCAACACACTGACAACATATGACGTTGCAACTATGGCTACACCAGTAGCTAATGATCTACTTATTAAAAAAACCATTGCCAGAACAATACGTGTTTGCATACCAAATCGCTTATGCAACCACTCATAGATGGAAAAACTATGATATGACCTGAATGCAGGAATAACAAAAAGAACTAGGACTATCATGGATAATGGGAGGGCTAATTCATACTGCAACCATTTTAGCCCTCCATTATGTTTGGCAGCTATAAAAGCAGGCACTCCAATCAGGCTAATTGCGCTTACCTGATTGGCAGCAAGTGATGACCCTGTCAACCAGGCTGATGCTTTCTGTGATGCTATATAATAATCAGCCTGATTTTTTTGTTTTTTACCTATTAAATACCCAATGCCAATAACACAGATACTATATACAACAACAATGATCCAATCAATGGTAGTCATTGGATGCTAATAGATGATGCCTTCTAATTTTGAACGTATAAATTGTGGTAAAGCAAATGCACCCCTGTGTATATCAGGATTGTAATACCTGAGTTGCCTTGTAAGCGCTTTTGCTTTTTCTTCTTTTAAATCCTTTATTGGATGATATTTCTTTGAACAGAATGAAAAGCCAATCATACCGCTTGGATATGTGGGAACCATAGTAAAATAATATGAAGGCACTTTGAAAAACTTTTTATTGTATTGCGCCAGTGTAATTATAACATTTGGATGATAAAATATTGATTCTGATTGTGTTGATGCAATTCCATCATCATCTAAGCATTCGCTTAAGTTTTTATAAAATTCTTCAGAAAATAGCACCGCAGCAGGCCCAATGGGATCAGAAGAATCAACAAGGATAATATCATACGCTTTTTTCCGTTCAGCAATAAACTTTGCGCCATCTTCGGTATATACTGTCACACGGGGATCATCAAATGAACATGATAAGGCAGGCATGTACTCACGGCAAAGGCGTATTACATCACCATCTATCTCACAAATATCAGCTTTTTCCACTTCTTTGTGCTTTAAAACTTCGCGTAATGTTCCACCATCACCGCCACCAATAACAAGTACTCGCTTTGGATTAGGGTGAACACACATTGGGACATGAGCCAGCATCTCATGATAGCCCATCTCATCAACTTCGGTGGTCATAAAGACGCCATCAAGCACTAACATCCTTCCAAAAGCCTTGGTGTCATATATTTCAATTCTCTGAAACTTGGAATCATAGGTTGCAAGTTTATCGGTTACCTTAAGTTTCATTGTCCTTCCATTTTCCATTTCATACAATTCTTCAATCCAGATACTTGATTCAAAGGGCATGCTATACCTCCTGAATATATAATTGTGGTAATAGTAAACTTTAGCGTTGATAAATAAACTGGTAGGTTTATAAAGATTAAGGGGACAGGTATCCCGTACCGCCCCCTTAATTACTGATTACTTTCGTAATGCGACATTAAGTGTATAGTCGCTACCCTTGAAGTAGCTCAGTGAGAACTGGGCAGCAACTTCAGGGTCATAATATTTGCAGCTGAATATATCAATGTACGCGGTATTTGTCAGATTTGCAAAGTGACCTGATATCATTGAAGTTTCAATTAGCTGCACCATTGAATAACCAGCAACACGCTCATCCTCACCAAAATTGACAACCTGCGTTTCCCCAAAACGCTTCATTTCAATGAGATCGCACAACTGAATCGCATACTGCCGTATCATCTCTGCATCGCGGATAATGTCCGGATCGCAGTTATGAATATCAACGCTGCAATACAATCCCCATGCACCCAATTTTTCAAACTGGTCAATGGTCGGAATCGTCTTGAGTATTTCGTTAGTCAATGTAGTTAACATTTTCCACCTCCCTAATTACTGGAACATTTTCAACCTTGCTACCGTTCATTACACCTCTCCTCATTTCATACAGAACACATCGCTCTGCTTCCAGTTGTTCAGTGATATAGTCGATAGCAACCCTGTAATCGTGATCTCCGCAGGTGAAGACGTCAACCGCTGCATACCCATATTCCGGCCATGTATGGATTGTGATATGCGACTCGGCTATGACGATGACTCCGCTAATACCGTATGGAGAAAATTTGTGAAAGAATGGTTGGATGATAGTGGCTTTAGAGAGTTCGGCTGCGGCCGTTAACACCTCCTCAACCTTTTTTAAGTTGTTGATGTGAAACTCGTTGCAGTTGAAGAGTTCCGCAATAATGTGTGTACCTAAACCCTCCATGGGCAACCACCTCACTTTATAAATTCACCTACACTACGGTGAGTGTATGCATTAAGAATGGTTTTTAAGGTTAACTTAAATTCGCCACCCTGGGGATTATAATTCCTTTGGGTTTTTTGCGCTCTTAGATAATCAAAATGCTAAAACTAAAATATAGTTTTAGCCCTTAAAAAATATCACCCCCTCTTTGTAAAGAGAACATAGACAGTATTATATCACATTTCAAAATTTCAACAATAATATTCATAAAATTAAAAATTTTTTAAAAATTTTAGTTTTTCTTCTTCAATAACTATTACTATACACCAATGATTTATAAACAGAATAGCAATTTTATTTCCCGGCAATTTTTTGGAAAAATGGGAATGATAACAATAAAGAATTTGAAAAATGATTGACTACAATGTATATTATAAATAGATTGTCACTTCGTTAAAACGATCGCGCGGTGGAGCAGCTGGTAGCTCGTTGGGCTCATAACCCAAAGGTCGCAGGTTCAAATCCTGCCCGCGCTACCAAGGCGGAGTAGCTCAGTTGGTTAGAGCACACGGCTCATATCCGTGGTGTGGGGGGTTCGAGTCCCTCCTCCGCTAATTACTTTTTATAATATTTCCTGCAATCATCGCATAAGCCATGCGATGTTTTTTTATATACATGCGCATTAAAATACTCTTCAAGTGATATCCACCTGCCATCAATATATATTTTATTGCATCCTGCACATATACGTATGTACGATTCCAAACTGCGTATTTTTATTAAAATCCGTATGCTGTGATATATCAGAAAGCCAAATATTGCAGTAAAAACAATTGTTTCCATAAGACTTTCTTCATAATTTACCGGAGTGGGTTCAGCATTTAAAAGTAGATGAGGCAAATCAAATATTTCTTCCATCCATATAAATACAATTATTAAAAGAAAAACAATGATCTCAATGGCAATAATTTTGCGTATGGTATCTTTCTTCTTCATAACTTCCCTCAAAAATAGGATTTATTTGAATAAACGCCGCAATAATGGTTTTGACAATGATATGGCTGATTCAGGGCATATTTCCATACAACAATAACACCGTATACAAACTGCATAATCATAGTGTGGCACTTTACCGTCTGTTGAATTGCTGATTGCTTTTACCGGGCATATCTGCTTACACTGATAGCAGAGAGTACATTTTTCAGCATCCGGCACTGGTTTTGCTATCAGGATGTTTTTTAATATTTTATTTATAAGTGGAATGGCAAGAATCTTTGTTGACCCTGCATCTTTTGGAGGAATAGCTTTATATCCTGTGGAAATCCCTGAATCTTTAATAATTTCAATTTTATCAGGTGTGCTGCATAACCCTCTTTTAAAACCCATAGTAATAGTTGGTATATTTTCTATGGCAAAACCAGCAAGCTGTGAGAGAGCATAATCAACTGCAATTGCATTATATGATGCACCAATCACTCCTAAAAATGCTGGCTTGCCACTTGGACCGGGGCCGTCACCTTCCATAATTGTTATCGCATCGACTATATTTACGATAGTTTTTGGAAGATTAGTATCAGTAATATATGCTTGGTACAAATCTAAAAG